>Ga0209426_1000631_pt1 | contig 31731 bp, 29 predicted proteins | sample Deesub1362B_J571_FD_187697 | JGI IMG/M metagenome (GOLD analysis project Ga0209426, IMG submission 187697) | Deep oceanic, basalt-hosted subsurface ecosystem from Juan de Fuca Ridge flank, Pacific Ocean, CORK Borehole 1362B_J2.571 (SPAdes)... ...
GCCTGCCCCTGCCGTCACGATCGGTTGCCGATCACTTCCCGACCGCGCTACGGGATGCACAACACCTGACCGGCCCAGATGTAGTGCAGGTTGTAGATGCGGTTGGCCTCGGCGATCGTCCACATGCTCACCCCATACCGGAGCGAGATGCGGAACAGGTTCTCTCCCCAACGGACCGTGTGGTAGTACCGGCAGGCAAGGCCCTGGCCTCGCCCGATCTGCGGTATGGCCACCGGTCCAGGCGGGATGGGGGACCAGGGCACGTTGGGGATCGCCAGGGTGCTGCCAGCGTAGATCAGATTGGGATTGATGATGCCGTTGCAGAGGGCGATCGCATCGGGGCGAACGCCGTAGGCCCGACCGATAGCGTACAGGGTCTCCCCCCACCGGACCTCGTGATACCCGAGGATGTCCGCACATTCTCCAGGCGGCGGTGTCGGCGTCGCTGTCGGCGTCGGCGTCTCCGTCAGCTCGACCACCTCGACGGTCGCGCCCTGGGTCGTCACCTCCAACGGGTTGCCGTCGGGATCGGATAGGAGTGCGCTGCTGATCTCCACGGCGTACGTGCCGGGCTCGGTCCCGACGAAGGTGAACGTGATCAGATCGCACTCCCCCTCAAAGGGGGAACTGGGGGCCTGAAGGCTCGCCGCGTACTGAACGCCGTGATCCTCCTCCGATGGCCCCACGACCACGTCGGTGATGCATCCTTGCCCCCCGTAACCGACCCAGTTGAGGCCGGTTCCATACGTGATATGGACCTCCACCCCGTACAGGTTGGACGCGTTGGCGAGGTGGAGCGTCACCTCCACCCGATCCCCCACCGCCGCCGAGGAGGAGGAGGGCACCAGAGAGAGCACCGCGCCCGTCGTCGGCGTGGGCGTCTCGGTGGGCGTCGGCGTCTCTGTCGGCGTGGGGGTCGCCGTCGGCGTGGGCGTCTCCACCGTCACCTGCCCGTTCTCCGTCGTGGCCGCGATCTGGTTGCCCCCCACGTCGGCCAGCAGGACATCGATGAAACTCAGCGGTGAGACGCCGGAGGCCGTCGCTCGGAATATGATCGAACCGATCACCCCGCTCCCGCTGACCGGCGTGTTGCCCATCTGGCTATAGGCAAAGTCGATGCGACCGGTTCCCTGATCGACCACGTTCTGGGCGACGAAATCTGGACTGAGGAACGGCCCCAGCGCTACCTGCACCCCGTCCATCCCGGCATCGGCGTCCACCACCTCCAGCACCGAGGGATCGAACACCATATGCACTTCGACCCCCTGCAGGTTGGAGACATCCTCCACCACGACGTCCACGGTGACGGTCTCCCCCTCCCCGACCGTCGCCGCTGCCGGGTCGAAGTGGACTCGCGTGCCTCCGTCCTGGGCGAACACCGGCACAGCGAGCATCAGCAAAAGCAGCACGACAGGCAAACATAAGCTCCGGAGGACCGGCAATCCCCTTCCCTTCTCCATTGCATACCTCCCCGGTGGTTGACTCAACTGGATATGTACTGCACCAGTCTACTCGGCTTCGTCCACTTGGACAAGCGTCGGTCGTCCATCAGAACCGACCCGCTTCGACCTCACGATCAGGCCCAGCCCAAGCGCGCTCAGGAACAGTGCACCCGCAGGGGGACAGGAGCGGGCGGTGGGGCTCCCCACCACCACCGCGACCCGGTCGACCGCCACCTCGGTCGGGATCGCGTTCCCGCTGGAGTCGGCGAGGAGGACCGTTTGCAGGACCACCGCTCCCTCCCCCTCTCCCCTCGCCCGCAGCACGACCGTCGCCAGTGGCCCACCTCCGCTGACCGGCTCGTGCGGCGGCATCTGCGCTACGGCGTAGTCGATCCGCCCCGCCTGCAGATCGACCTGGTTCTGGACGACGAAGTCGGCCGCGAGAAACCCGCCGTGACCGATCTGCACGCCCTCCGTCCCCGGGTCGGCGTCCACCACCTCCAGCAGGTCGGCGTCGTACTCCAGGTGGACCTCCGCCCCGGCCAGATCGGTCACGCCTTCGATCCGGACGATCACCTCTCCGGTCTCTCCCGGCTGGAGGGTGAGCGCCTCCGGCTCCAGCCGGACGACCGTCCCGCCCTTCGCAAAAGCGGCGTGCAGAGGGATGAGCAGGAAGAGTAACACTCCGAGCACTGTACCGCAGAGGCGCAGAGGACGCAGAGGGCAGAAGTTCCCCTTCGCTCCTGCGTCCTCCACGGCTCGGCAAGGACGGGGGACCTCCGCTACGGGCAGTTGGTACATAGGCCGAAGTTCTCCGCCGCCATCGTGAGGTCGAAAATGTTCACCCGACAGTCGCCGTTGACGTCGGAGGCCGGTGCAACCGCACCCACCTCGCCCGAGGGGCAGGGGGCGAAGGGGACGAAGCACGGCGCAGCGACGCTCTCCCCGAAGTCGGCGATGATGCGCACGATGTCGAAGATGTTGATGCACCCATCGCCGTTCACGTCCCCGCCCTCCAGAATGTGCCAACCGATGTCCACCACCTCCTCGTCCAGCGGCTCCCAGTAGCACTCACTCCCGTAGTTGGGAAAGTCCAGTCGGATATAGGCCCACTCGTAGGCCCCGGCGGGAGGCCCTCCGGCGGGAAGCGGAAAACCGGACGGGAGCGGCTCCTCGGTCTCCGGCACCGCCAGGTAGAAGTTCCCCCCCTCATCGGTGCAGGCGCGCGCCCAGGTGGTCGGATAGGAATCGCCAGAAGGGTAAAACAGCACCGTGACCGCCGTCCCTCCGTAGGAAGTGGTCCCCTCCCGGGTGATCCACCCCCGCAGGCCGGTGGTCACCGGCGGCACGCGCACCGCCCCATCCTCCACGCTTCCCACCGCCAGCGGCCGCCCTTCGGGATCCAGCAGCCGGACCGAACCGGGGTCGAAGACGATCGGGTAGACGCCCGGTGGGGCCCCTTCCCGCACCCGGAAGGTGACGACGGCCACGACCCCGTCGCCGCTGAAGGGGCCTGCCTCCGGCGCGCGCCAGGCCACCCAACGAAGCGTCCCTCCCTCGGCGCGGTTCTCCGGGATGCACCCTCCGGAGAAGACCGGCCCGACCTCCATCTGCACCCCGTCCCGCTCCAGGTCACCGTCCACCGGCTCCAGCACCTCCGCCGGGTAGGTGGCGGTGAACTCCACGCGGTTCAGGTTTCCCGCACCCTCCACCCACACCTCCAGCCGGACCGTCTCTCCGGAGCGCGCGGTGACGAGGGCGGGGGAGAGACGAAGATCAGCCGCGGAGGTCTCACCGGACGGCACAGGTAGGAGCCCGGAGAGCATCCAGAGGGCAAACGCTCCCCACAGGAGGACGCCCCGCATCGCCCCCTCCCCTCGACGTTCCACGACGGACGGCCGACCGCCTACGGGGCCCAGGTCGTCGGGCCGCAGCGGCCGAAGTTCCCCGCCGCCAACGTCAGATCCAGAATGTTGATGGTGCCGTCGTCGTTGATGTCCTCCGGATCGGTGGCTGCCAGGCCGCTCATCCCGAACTTGCCGATGATGGAGACGATGTCGAGGATGTTGACGCAATTATCGTTGTTCGTGTCCCCACCCCACAGCGTCGTGGTCCCGATGTCCACGGTCGCTCCGACCACGTACACGGAGGACTTCTGGGTGTCCAGATAGCCGTTGTAGGAGGCCTGGACCGTGTAGGTGCCGCCCAGCGGGACCGGCAGGCTGAAGGAGCCGTCGGCACCGGTGGTGGTGGAGGCGATGACGCCGTTGCCGATGGAGAGGGCGACGACATCGACGTTGGCATGGTCGGTCATCGTGCCCTGCCGCTGGACGACCCCCTGGATGATCCCCGCCTCGATGACGTTGATCGTGGGCACGGAGACGCTGTTGATGGGGATGGGCTGACCGTTGACGTCGGAGAGGACGGTGCCCGGCGGATCACCGGTGCCGATCAGCGCCACGCCGATGCCCGCGGGACCGGTCGCCAGCCCGGCCCAGGTGATGGTAGCCACCTTTCCGGTCCGGTTCGTGACCCCACCCGATCCCCCCGTGTGGCTGACGGCGATATGGATGCAGGCATAAGTATCACACTCGGTCGGATGGGGGATGGAGGGTGCGGAATAGTACACCTCGTTGGCCCCGATCACCAGGCTGCCATCGAAAAAGCCGTAGGTGATCTCCACCTGGGTGCCGTTGGCCGGGTTGTCGTCGTAGTCGTCCACATCCACGACCGTGGCGTCGAAGGGGATCCACAGTTCGACCCCCATCACGCCCACCTCAGGAGTCGCGTTGTTGGTCACCGAGACCATCACGTCGGTCGTAAAGGTGGAGCCAACGACCGGCGCGCCAGAGGTGATGTCGGTGATGATAACTGAGGTATAGGTATTCGGTCCGTCAGCCTGAACCGGCGCACCGGAAAGAGGAAGTAGCAGCACCATCAGGGTCATCGCGAGCCCCGCCCGAAAACCTTTGCCCATCTCGCACCTCCTTGAGAACCCTGGCAAAACACAGAGCACACAACGCGGACAACTCACGCTAGTTTTACTGTAGCACGTTCTTCAGCGGGGTGGGTTACAGGAGGGTTACGAGAAGGTGTCCTCCGCTCGGGGGCCGACGGGAGGAAGGGATGGCTCCGGAACCTTTTACGACAACGGGGGCCTAAACTCGAACTCACCCTCCCCGCTGAGACAGCACCTCCTCGTAGACCCGGGCCACCGCGCCGATCATCCGATCCAACGTAAAGCGCGCCTCCACGCGCTCGCGGCCTCTCCGCCCCATCTCCACGCGGAGGTCGGGACGGGAAAGGAGCGATCGGATCGCCTCGGCGAGGGCGGCAGGGTCGTCGGGCGGGACCACCAACCCGGTGACCCCGTCCTGGACGACCCAGGAGGTACCGGTTCCCACCTCGGTAGTGATGCAGGGGAGGCCCGAGGCCATCGCTTCCAGGAGCACCGTACCGAAGGCCTCAGCGCGGGCGTTGGCGGGGAGCACGAAGAGATGGGCCTGATGGTATAGGAGGGGGAGCCGGTCGTCCTCCACCTCGCCGAGGAAGCGGACCCGCTCAGCGAGGCCCAGACTCAGCGCCAGCGCCTCCCATCGGCCCCGCATCGGCCCGTCGCCGACGATGTTGAGACGGACGCCAGGCAGGTCCCGCAGGGCCCGCAGGAGTGTGTCCACCCCCTTGTAGTAGCGCAGTCGGCCTACAAACAGGATGGTAGGGGGGCCGTCGAACGGGGCTGGCGGAGGCGTGAACCGGCGGTGATCCACCCCCAGAGGAACCACGACGCATCGATCCCGGACCGGTCGGAGCCAGGGAGAGGTATCGATGTACCGGGGGCTGGTCGCGATGATCCGATCTGTGCGGGAGAGGATCCGGCGGAGGAGGGGGCCGTAGAGCCGGAGCCACCTCGCCTGGCGGACGACGTCCGAGTGATGGGTGACGACGGTGGCGCGGGCGCGGCCCATCAGCCAGTTCGCCAGTTCGCCCAGGGGATAGGGGGAATGGACATGGACGACGTCGGCCTGGAGGCGGCCCAGGATGAGCGGTTGGCTCAGGCTGAGGGGCATCGAAGCGACGGTGGTCAACCGACCGGCCTTGATCACCCGCACGCCGTTCAACTCCTCGATCCGGGTGCGGGGTCCCGGCGCGCAGACCAGCACCACAACCTGGTGACCAGTGGCAGTGTGAGCCTCGGCAAGGACCTTGATGTGGTTCTCGATGCCGCCGAGGACGGGGAAGTAATCTTTATAAACGTGGAGAATCCTCATCCAGCCCTCACTTTTCGATAAAGAGCAAGCGTCGCCCGGGCACTCTGCTCCCAGGAGAACATCCGTGCCCGGCGCAGCCCGCGGTCCCTCAGATCCGCGCGCAGGTCGGCGTCGCCGAGCACGCGGAGCAGTGCATCGGCGATCGCTTCGGGGTCGGTGGGGTCGAAGGTGACGGCGGCGTCGCCCGCTACTTCGGGGAGGGAGGAGACGTTCGAGCAGAGGACGGGGACCCCACAGGCCATCGCCTCCAGCACCGGTAGGCCGAACCCCTCGTAGAGGCTGGGGAAGACGAAGGCGGTGGCGCCGGCGTAGAGAGCGGGAAGGTCCGATTCGGGCACCGGCCCCAGCCAGCGGACGTTCCCCAGGCCCAGCGATTCGGCCCGCTGACGGGGTTCGGGGTAGCGAGGGTCCCAGGCACCGGCGACGACCAACGTGGTACACACTCCGTGTTCCGTGTTCCGTATCCCGTGCTCCGTCACGAGGGCCCAGGCTTCGATCAGGCGGACCAAGTTCTTGTGGGGCTTGTTGCTCCCCAGGTAGAGGATGTACTGGTCCGGGAGGCCGTATTTGTGGCGGAGAGCGGACACCTCGGCCGGGGGGCGGGGGGAGAAGATGGGATCAGCCGCCAAAGGTATTACGGATACTCGGCTCTGAGGGAGACGATAAATCCGCATCAGATCACGACGGCTGACTTCGGAGATGGTTACCACTCCGGTGGCCGTCCGAAGGGCCAGGGACATCGTCCCCTGGAAGAGAAGCCGAGCCCGAAGCGAGACGTGCTGTGGGAAGAGAAGAGGTATCAGGTCGTACACCGTAAGCAGAGTGGGAAGGCCGGGCCGGTAGGGCATCAAGTAGTAAGGGCTGTGGTAAAGATCTGCTTCCACCCGGACCAGGAGACGGGGGACCGACCATTGCTGGCGAAGAGAGAAAGGAGAGACGGGCAGGTCCACAACCTCCACTCGCTCCCCAGACAGGGCATCTAAATCCCAGGGAGAAGCAGAAGTGGGATCCCGTAGCAGGATCAGCCGCTCGCTCGGATCGAGGAGCGGCACCATCGCGTGGGCCAGGTTCGCCACGTACCGACCGATGCCGGGGAAATGGGCGGTGGCAGTGCGGGCGTCTAGAAGGTATCGCATGCTGGATCTATAGCCCCTTGTTCCCGGAAGTGGTCTCACCATACGACGAGCCCGTCGATCAGCCGCCGAATGAACGCAGCGGTAAAGGTGATCCTCCCGATGGGCAGGCCGTACAGGTGGGAAGACGTTGGGCAGTGGCTAGGTCGAAGCGGTATTCGACGAAGCGCAAAGGAGTCCAGAGCACCAGCGCGGCTCCCGGTCGCCTCAACCCTATGGAGTTCCGCGGCGCACATCCCTCATTACCTCCCGATACACTTCCGCGAGCCTGGCGACCACGCGGTCCACCTCGTGGGCAGAGAGGGGATAGGAAGGTACGGCCTCGTGGTTCCAGACGGCCTCCAGGGTTTCGACGATCGCCTCTGGGCTGACCTCCGGCAGTACAAACTCGGGTAAGTGACGACCGAACTCCGGGATGGAGGGCGGGCAGAGGACTCGGGTGGACATCGCCACCGCCTCCAGGATCACCCGAGGCAGACCTTCAGAGCGGGATGGGAGAACCACGATTTCCGCGCCGCGCATCAGGGCCAGCACGTCCCGGTGGGGGATGTGTCCCAGGAACGTGGCTCCGGCGGTCTGCCGCACCTGTTGGAGAAACTGCCTTCCCTCCCGGTTGACGCCAGCGAAGACGAGCCGGACCTCGGGGTGAGCCGGTCGCCAGTGTGAGTAGGCTTCCAGGAGATCGTAAACCCCCTTGCTGTATGTGATGTCACCGACGAAGAGAAGATAAGGGTCCCGGCCCAGCCCGTACCGCTGGCGGACGGCGTCCACCTGCTGCGGCGAAGGGACCTCGGGCGGGTCGAAGGGGATGGGGACCAGCGCGGTCCGTTCGGCTGGGAATCCGCTGGCGATGGCGAAGCGCTGCACGCCCTCAGCGCAACATAAGAGGCGGTGGGCCGTGCTCGCCAGCCGAGCCGGATCGGCCATTTTGTCCCGGAGGTCGGCGACGACCGGCACCCGGCTGCGGCGCAGGGCAGCGTAGAACAGACGTCCCCGATAGCGGGTGTGAAAGTGGATCAGGTCGATCCGGTAGCGCTGAACAAAGGAGGGCAAGCGTGCGGCAAACCACAACTGGGTCCACACGTAGGTTGCGGCGTGGCCCAACCACCGGCGCTGAGGGAGGCTGACGCGAGCGGGAAGGAGGCGCAGCACTTCCAGTTTGCCCTGCCGCTGGCGGCGAGGTAGCCCAGGCAGATGTTCCGTCAATACGATCAGTTGCTCGATCTCCTCCCGCCGAGCCAGTCGGGGCGTGACGGCGCCAAAGTACGTCGCAGCCCCTCCGACGGCGGGAGGATAGAGGGCGGTGATAATCAATGGTCGCATAACTGCACCACCTCGCTGGCGAACATGCTCGGGTATCTCGAAAGAAAAACGCACAGCCCTTCGAACGTGGCGAACCCATCCGCCACCCTCATACATATGGGATGGGCCAGAACCGTAGCGATGCCGCCGGCCCGAACGATTCGCTCCACCTGACGACAGACCCGCTCCAACCACTGTCCCGGGAAGTAGGAAGGTCCCTGCTCCACGAGGTCGGCGCGATCGGGGGTGCGAGCGCCGTGGTAGAGGTGCTCGTGGTCTGGCAGAGTGTTGATCGGCAGGATTACGACGCCGGATGGATGACGTCGGGGGTGGAATTGGTCCATCTGCACCACGTCCGACCAGACGACGATGCCGGCTTCGGCCAGCAGACGAGGGGTATGACGATCACAGCGGTAGGCGTGGTTGCGCCAGCTGCGCACAGATTGTCCGGTGATCGTTTCAAGGATCCTGCAGGTTCGGCGGATCGCCCTCCGCTGGAGCGCAGGAGGGCCGTGGGGTGAGCCGATCACCCGGTTCAGGAGGCCGTGCCACCAGCGGGGTCGGAGGGCATCCCATCCGTGGCCACCGACCTCCACATTCTCCATCGCGGCCAACCGCCCCGCGCTCTCCCCCTCCTCGACAGCGGCTCGGCCTGTGAGGAACAGGGTGACTTTGAGGCCGTAACGGGCGGCAATGCGGGCATACTCCACGGCCAGAGCCGTCTCGCTAACCGTGACGAAGCGCTGATCAGCGGAGCCGATGGCGTGATGTACGTCTCCGGTGAGGACGATCATCTCACTGCCCCAAAACGTAGTGGACGGCCCGCACAAACGTACTGCAAGCCCACTCTACCGTGTAACTGGAGATGATCTCCCTGGAGCGAAGGCCCATCCTTCGGCGGAGCGGTTCGTCGAATAACAGCTTCCCCAGAGCATCCGCCAGGGCGTCCACATCGCCTGCGGGCACGATCAGGCCGTTATCCCGCACCAGGTCCGGAGCGCAGCCCGCGCTGTCTGTCGTGATAATGGGCAGGCTGAAGACCATCGCCTCGTTCACCACCAACCCCCAGGGATCGTGCAACGTGGGAAGGACAAAGAGGTCCGCGGCTGCGTACCAGGCGGTCTTACGGGAACCTTCCAGGTACCCCGGAAACCAGATGCGGTCATCACCGGCGGCTAGTTGCCGCAGCGTTTCTTCTTCTGGGCCGCTTCCCACCAGCACCAGCAAGTCGTCTGGCCCTGCCACTTGCCGAAACGCCCGGATAAGTAGGTCCATCCCTTTGCGCGGCACCATATAGCCGACGGTGAGAACGACGGTCCGCCCCTCCACGCCCAGCGCCCGCCGATCTGTCGCGGGCGAGGGAAGAAGAGCCTGCGGGACAACCTGGGTGCCTGTGAAGATTCGCTCTGCTGGAACATCCAGCCTTATCAGATACTCCCTGGTGGCTGTTCCATAGGCCACGACGGCCGCCGCGCGGCGGAGGAGCCCGTGTCTGTAGCGGGCGTAGAGCCCTCGCAGCCCACGGCCGCTGCGGGCAAACTGGTCCTCCCCGGGAGTGATCCCCGTCCAGACAATGAGGGGACGCCGCCGGGCCCGCGCGACTATCCACAGGACCAACCCGCTCAGAGCCGTCTGCCGATTGTCGCCCAGAATGGCGACGTCAAAGTCAATACGCCGCAAGCGGGCTAGCAAGTCAGGGTGGAGAATCTGCACCGCTCCCCCCAGCCGGACCCGGCGGTGAGGGAGGAGGGTGAAACGAAAGGTGTACTCCGCCGGGGAGACCCTCCACCGACGGTCTGCCGTCCTCTCCCGGGCGAAGAGGACGTGCAGGTTGATCTCCCGCGCCAACTGCTGGAAAAGGGGCAGTCGGTAAGGGGCGACGGTGTTAGTGAAAAGAAGGACGTCCACCATCGTTCAGGTCGGTATGATCACAACGGTCTGCCACCCACATGCAGGGCATCGAGCATACCCCCCACCGATCTCCAGAGGTCGGTGGGCGCAGGAGGGACATTGCATCAGATCTGTCAGATCGACAACGCGGCGGCGGAGGATGGGGAGACGGGGCAAACGACGCAACAGCCCACCTATCACACTGCCTAACGCTCCTGTCAGCAAGTCGATGGCCTGGCGGGACATGCTGCGCGGAGGTACAAACCGGGCGACCTTCTCTGCATCCCAGGGCTTCCCAAACCAGGCCCGGCGTTCATCGTCGGCGGGATGGACGGCATAGCGTATTTTCCCTCGCCACTGATGACGCACGTAGAAGAGATCAGCATAGCGACGGATGAGAAGCCGGTACTCGGGACTGTACCGATTCAGCCTTTCGAACAGACACCCAAAGGGAATAGAGGAAGCACCTGTTGGCTTGCGCATCAGGAGCAGCTCGCCATCGACATCCAGCACACACCAGCGGTGATAGGCGCGAGTGGGATGGAGGTACTCCCAGATGAGGCTGGGGGCCTCGATGTATCCGGCTCGGGCCACCCGAGTGACTTCCTGGAAGAAAGCCGCTGGGTCCCTCAGATGCTCCAACACGTGGCGACAGATGGCGTAATCGAAGGCGTGGTCTCTGAAAGGCAACCGTTCCGCGTCGGCCTGGACGAAGGGGCGATCGACCCTCAGCCGTCCCCCGCGCTCGACGTCCTCCAGATATTTGTCCGTCAGCACGTCGGCGCGAGGGTGGGGACGGTGTCCGCTTCCGATCTCCAGGACCAGCGCATCTCGAGGAAGGACCAGTCGGGGGGTGATCGGTTCCAGGGTCATCCGTCTTCTCCCAAGAGCTCAGTCCAAGTACCCCAGGGCGGACAGCCGGTTGGCGATCTCGGCTTCATCCTCATCGGTGTAGACGGTATCGGCGTGGGAGCCAGCGGGGCGGTGAGTGACGGAGCGGCGGGCCGGTTCGCTGTCAGGGGCCAGGAGGTCGTCAAGCACGCGACCGTCCACATCGTCGGGGATCGGCAGTCCCATCACGTGCAGGATAGTGGGGGCCAGATCCAGGATGCGGGTGCCTTCGACACGGCCTGTGGGGGCGAAATCTGGTCCCCAGGCCAGGAACAGCCCTTCCGGCACATTGTCTGCGGCCCACTTCTCGGGCTCAGCGAAGACGTGAGGGTAGCCGACGCCGCCGCTGGTGTGAACGCCCGGCCCCTGTTCGAAAATCAGATCCGGGGCCTGATCTAGGAAAGGACCGGCGTAGACTTCTTCCCGCCGCAGCACACGGGCGACGACAGGCCGACCTGTGCGGGGGTTGCGGAGGGCGGCCAATCCGGCGGCGATCTCCTCCCGCAACGGTTCGTAATCGGGATGGTCGGGTGGCAGGAGCAAGTAGATCGGTCCCTGGCCGCTGGCCACGGCTCGGCTGCGCTCCCAATCGATCCGCTCGGCCTTGGCCTCCTTATCGAAGACGCTGCCGGTGACCGGCAGGGCGTGTTGGAGGCGAGAGGGAATCAGCCGCCGCAACAGGGGGGCCAGGCCCGACCGCCGCGCCAGTCCGGCGAGCCGTCGCCGGTCCAGCCCCCAGCGGCCCAGGCGGGAGGTCACAGCCGGGAGGTGGACCTGCAGGTAGCCCTGCTGGGCCAACCAGGTATTGACATAGAAAACCGTGTCCACCGGTGCGCAGCCGTGGTCGGACATCAGTAGCAGGTTGTAGCCCTTTTTGGCCGCGACCCGGCGTAGGCGGCCCAGGTTACGGTCGATCAGTTGCCAGCCAGCCAGGGTCGGTTGGGCCCGGTACCAGAAGTGGTGGAGGACGTTGATATAGAAGATAGTGATGTGGAGAAAGTCAATGTCCTCGTCCAATAGATCGAGGGCGACGTCGAAACGGGACTGCATAACGGAGAGGAGTTCCTCGAGCCGCGCTTCCACCTGCCGGGCGCTGCGCAACACGTCGGTGGGGTGGACCCGGTAGTTGTACCGCTCCTGCAGTTCACCTTCCCACTCCGGGGGAAAGGTGAAGCCCGTGTCCTCGGCCCCTGGTCCCCCGGCGGCGAAGCGGCCGTTCTTGATGGGAGATGGAGGGTATCCCGAAGGGAAGTTGACAACGGCCACGCGGCGACCGGCGTCAGCCAGTTCATCCCAGAGAGGGCGAGTGTGGAAATCGCGGGCCGTCGGGTAGCGGATGGTTTGTCGCTCTCGGTCGATGATCTCCCACCAGAAGACCCCCAGTTTAGCCGGGTTGCGGCCTGTGGCGTAACAACGCCAGTTAGGTGAGGTAACGGGAGGGAGACAGCTTGTCAGGGGTCCCCAGGCGGACTCTTCTCGCAGGGCGGCGAGGTTGGGCAGCTTGCCCGCCTCGATCCAAGGCTCCAGCAGAGGCCAGTTGGCTCCGTCCAGGCCTAACACGATCGTTCGACTCATCCTCTTTCCTCCAAAAGCCGTCGATAAAGGTCCACGTACCGGTCAGCGATCACGTCCAGGGAGTAGCGGTTCTCGACGGTCCGACGAACGGCTGTGCCCAGCCGGCGACGCGTGTCGGCGTCCCGTGCTAGGGAGATGACGGCCTCTGCCAGAGCGTCGGCATCGTCCACAGGCACTAAATAGGGGCGTTGCTCCGGAGGGGCCATCTCTTCCACACATCCTAGCCGGGTGGCGACGAACGGGAGGCCACACGCCATCGCTTCCAACAGGGCGTTCGGCATACCCTCGCTGCGGGAGGGAAAGGCAAACAGGTCGGCGGCCTGCAGATAGGGCGTGGGATCGGCCACCAGGCCTGTGAAGCGAGTGCTCTCCGCCGATAACTCATCCTCCAACCGCTGAACATAGGCCTCATCGATACCCCAATGCTCCTCCTGTGAGCATGGGCCCACCAGGAGCAACCAGGCATCAGGACAGGCACGCTGCACCTGTGTCCAGGCCCGGGCCAGGATGTGGACGCCCTTGCGGTGAATCATTATGCCGACGAAGAGGACAATGAAAGCCTCTGGAGGGAGGCCCAACCGCTGGCGCAAAGCCGCACGCTCCTCCGGGGAAAGAGGACGGAAGTGGTCGGTGTCCACCCCGTTAGGGATGTAAACCAACCGGCGGGCGGGCCAGCCAGCGGCACGGACCGCCGAGGCCATCTCCTGGCTGGTGGCGACGAGGACGGTGGACAGGCGAAGAAGGTGGGACTGAACACCGCCCAATTGACGGCGGGCGATGGAAGCAGGGTCGTCGTGGCCCAGCAGGGCGATCTTGGCGATAGCCGGTTTCCCCGTCAGCCGCCCTGCCAGAAAACCAGCGTAGGCGTGATGGTGAACGGCGTGGGCGTGGATGAGATCGTAAGCGCGACGGCGGATCAAGAGCAGCCGTAACAGACGAGCGTAGAAAGGGAAAAGCCCGATCCCCTCCCGTGAGGGCAGCGGCAGACGTATGACCGGGATCCCCTCGACCCGGTCGGCGGTGGCCCCCCGAGCCCGATGCCCGGTGATGACGAAGGCGGTCACGCCACGATCGGCCAGTTTGTGGCAGAGGTGCAGAGCATGACGGGCACCCCCGCCATAGTCAGGAGGAAAGCGAGTGGTGAGCATTACGACGCGAATCATTGAGTAAGCACCTCAATAGTGCGCTCAGCCATCCTGCGGGCCGTGAATTCCGCCAGCACGCGCTCCCGTCCCTGCCTGCCCAGAGTCTCTCGCAAAAGGGGGTCCTCAATAAGGGTGAGCAGTCTCCGGGTGAGATCATCGTTGTCCAGCGGGTCCACCAGAAAGCCCGTTCGACCGTCTATAATCGCCTCCGGTACCCCGCCGTGCCGCCCGCCGACGACAGGCAGCCCGCGAGCGGATGCCTCGATGAAAGCGAGTCCGAATCCCTCCACGGTCTCCCCTTCCTGTCGGCTGATCATCACATATATATCTGCTGCATCGTAGTAGTGATTCAGTTCTTCCTCCGGCACTCGGCCGACAAAAGTGACGTGCGCTTCAAGATGGAGATCCTTGGTGAGCCTGACCAAGCGTTCCTTGTCCGGCCCATCGCCAACGACGAGATAATGCACCTCTCGGTGAAGTGGGACGATCCGGGCCAGGGAGCGCAAAACCTGATCGTGTCCCTTGCGGCACACCAGCCGGGCAACGGTGAGAAGGATGAGCCGGTCGGCTAAGCCCAACCGTTCCCGTAAGCGTTTTACCGCCCCCTCATCGGAGGGAGTAAATCTTTTGTGGTGCAGCCCCGGATAGACTACGTACAACTTGCTCGAGGGGACAAGGGATACGCTTTGTAACAGGCTCCTCGCAAACTGGCTCACGCAGATCAGCCGCTGGGCTCGCCCTATAGCCTGCCAGAAGAGCCAGCGCCGCAAAGCCCCCGCGAGTCCACGTGTGGACGTGTGGTGCTGTACGTCGCTCCCGTAAATGGTGAGAGCGTATGGGAAGCGGTAGAACAACCCCAAAAGACCGAGGGGGGCAAAGGAAAAGCCGTGAGTGGCCAATACATAGTGGGGTCGGCATGTCCGGATTTCCCTGTACAGTCGATATGCATCGACAAAAGAGCGGAAAGGGCCACGGCTCCGGGGGGAATATCGAACCTCTACCCCTCTGACGACTTCGTCGGCTCCTTCAACGCTTCTGGGAATGAGTACAGTCACCTGGTGTCCCATCTCCACCAGGCCATCGACTAGGGTGGCACAGTAGCGGCCGATGCCGCCGACCAGCGGCGGGTATTCATAGGTAAACAGTAACAGCCTCATTCCAAATATCCCAAGCCTTTCAACCGTTCGAGGATCTCTTCAGACTCCTCCGGGGTAAGGTTCTCTCCCGCTGTCATCGGGTAGCCCAGGGGTTCCATCTGAACAGATTGAGGAGGTTGGTCCTCGACGAACTGTGGCTCCAGCAGGTCGGTCAACACCCGCCCATCCATATACGAGGGAACGGGCTGGCCTCCCAGATAGAGGATGGTGGGGGCGATGTCCTGTAACAGTGCAACGGAGCCTGCATAGTTTGACCGCACGCCCGCCCCCTTGAGCAAGAGGATTCCCTCTCTACGATGACTGCCCGACTGAATCAGGTTACGATAGAAACAGTGAACCTCGTGAATGATCGGCTCCCCATAGTTTGTGGCGCGGGATCCGACGTAGGCGTAATCGGCCCATTCGACAACTATATCAGGGGCATAGTCCGTGTAGGGACCGTGGTATAGTTCCTCCTTACGCCAGGCGCGCTTGACCGCCGGTTGGCCTGTTGCCGGGTTGATCCACTCCTCCAGCCCTCGACAGATCGCATCGCGCACCTGCTTATACTCCTCACCCGGCGCAACGATACCCAGGGGCTCCCGTCCCTTCAGATTGATGTAGATGTTGCCGTAATGACCGTGCGCGAACGCTTTGGTCTGGGTCCACTCAATGGGCTTCTCCTCGTAAGCCGACCTCCGCCTGCGGTGCTGGCTGTAGGTTCGGAGCAGGGGGCGAAGCAAAGAACGAGGCAACAAGCGCTTCGCCCAGTCCTTCAACAGGCGGGAAGGACGGTTGGGAGAGCAGAGCCTCATCCACCCGTTCTCGATCAGCCATCGATTCAGGTTCAACTCTTTGTACCACGGGCCAAAGCCATGATCGGAGACGACCATCAACATGTCCGAGGGCTCCATCTGGCCAACCATCTCCCCCACGAACCCGTCTAAGACGCGATATATGTCCAGGATGGCCGTGTGGGCACTCGTTTCACCCGGCCCTGGATAAGCAGGATGAGAGGGATCGAGATAGTGCCAGAAGAAGTGCTGGACCATATCCGTCACGGTGAAGACGACCACGAGGAGGTCCGGAGAATAAGTTTCCTGCAAATAACGGACCGTTCGGATGCGCGTGTCCACCATCCTGTGTAGGAGGGCAAGGAACCCCTCCTCGGAGATGTTCTTCAGGCTCCTCTCAGCGTGATAGGGGTCCACATCGACGATATACTTACCGACCCGATCCCTCACTTCCTCAAAAAGGTTCGGTGGGAACATATAAGGCCTGCCTGAGGGGACGTTACGTCCTGCGATGACGAAACCGTTGACCGGTTGGGGCGGATAAGTGGCGAAGACGTTGACGATTCCTACTCGCCACCCGGCATCGCTGAAGAACCTCCAGAAAGGAGGAACACGTAAAGAGAAGGATGTCACCGGTGTGGTGGGGATATGTAGGTCCGACTCTGTGAACTGGTAAATCCCGTGTTTACCAGGATTGACCCCCGTCTGGAAGGTCGCCCAGGCCTGCGGACTCATCGGAGGTACAGTGGAAAGAAGGACCGCACGCGAACCTTCCTCCACCAGGCGAGCGAAATGGGGCAACTGTCCCTGCTCCATCCAGGGATCCAACAAGTCGAAGGTAGCCCCATCAAAGCCGAGGATCACGATCCTACCCATCCGACTCTCCCTGCTCACCCGCTCCGCCCCGGTGCGAGCGCACCAGGCAGTCCCAGAAGAGCCGGGCGTTTTGAAGATACTCCCGACCCTCCAGCAGAAACGATATACTGAGATATATGGACGTGGCAACGGCCCCTTTGGCGAGCATCAAGACCCCATCATGGTGAAGGGAGACGAAAGCGACAAACCCTAAGACCGTCACGGCCCCAAGCCCCAGGCCGAGCGTGGGGACGAGGAAGAGACGGAGGAGTGAAAAATCCACAAATTTCTTTACAGCGCGAAAGAACAGGACAAGTCCTAAGAGCAGCACTAAATCGGCCGCCAAGGCCACCCCGTTGATCCCATACAGATAAGCCAGGATGACCACGGCTGGAACGAAGAACGCTGCCCGTGCTGCCTGGATTCGGGAGTTGATCTGAGGATACCCTAGAGCGCTTATCAGGTTGCCACACACACCGGCGAGGGGGTCGAGCAGGGTATAGACCAGCATTAACTGGAAGGTGGCGACCATAGGCAACCATTGGCTACCCAGAAAGATGCGGACAAACTCCGGCGCGATCAAGGCAAAGGTGCCGAAGACCAGAAAGCCGACTCGCACGATCAGGCTACACACACGATAGAAGGCTTTGGACAGTCGCAGACGGTCGCCCTGCAGCCGGGCGAAGGTGGGGAAAAAGACCTGAACAATGGGGCCGGAGAGGACGCGCCGGGGGTAACGGGCGAACTCATAGGCCCGCGAATAGAAGCCCAGCGCTGTCGCGCCCAGAAAGGTGCCCGTCCAGAAGTCGTCGAAGCGGTCCAGCAGAAAGGACAGGTTGGCGTTAATGAAGACGAAGGCCCCAAAGCGAAAGTACCAGCGTGCGAGGTCCCGATCTAGGCCGAACTGGGGCCGCCAAGGTCGGCGATAGAGCCATAGACCTGCCGATCTCACCACCACACCGGTGGCCTGTTCGACCACCAACGCCCAGACACCACCGCCAGCCAGGGCGACCAGAGGGGCTACCACGGTCATCGCCAGGGAACTGACCACGTTGATGGCCGCCAGGCGGCGAAACTGCAAGGCTCGCGTCAGCAGAGTCTCGGCCACGCCGTTGAAACCCCGCACCACTTCCAGGAGGGCCAGAACAGCCAGCACAGGAGCCAGGCCTGGATGGTCGGGATAGAGCCGTCCCAGAAAGGGAGCCCCACCCAGGGCCAAGAGCACCGCTACTCCCGTCAGCCCAACGCGCAGGGTCGCAAAAGTGGCCACGCTACTCGCCGAGTCGTCCTGCCGGTGGATGAACGCCCGGTTCAGGCCGAACCGCTGGGCCTGCGTGGAGAGGGAAAGGAAGAAGAGCGCCAGCGCCATCACTCCGAACTGCTCTGGCGCCAGCAGCCGGGCCAGCAGGACGGAGCGGATGAACCCACTGGCAGCGGTGATAGCGGAGGCTCCAACGTTGAAGATCGACCCTTGGACGGCCCGTGCAGCCACATCGCGTGTCTGTAGACCCATAACTTGTGTCGTGAATCGATACGTTTCCGTTACCTCACTCCCGCTCAGACCACCGTCGGATCATCGCGCCTTCCTGGGAGAACCACCTCCAAGTCTCTTGTAGCCCCTCCTCCAACCCTACCCTCGGCTCCCACCCCAGCACCTTCCTCGCCTTCTCCACCGCCGAGTAGTTCTTTCGGATATCCCCCCGTCGCGCAGGGCCGTGTCGCAGCGCCACCGGGCGGCCCGCCACTTCCTGGACCATCTGGGCCAGCCTCTGGATGCTCGTCTCCACTCCAGTGGCGATCTGGAAGACCTCGCCTGCCACATCGCTCTCCAGCGCCAGCAGGATGGCACGGCACAGGTCGTCCACATAGATGAAATCGCGGGTTTGTTGTCCGTCGCCGTCGATGGTGATCCGCCCCTGTGCCAGGATGTCTTTGAAGAACTTCGCCACCACGCTGCTTTTGTGGGCCGAATACGGCCCATAGACGTTGGCGAAACGGAGCACCACGGTGCCCAGTCCCCAAGAGCCGTGGTAGGCCAGGCAATACCCCTCCCCGGCCAGTTTGCTGGCTCCGTAGGGGGAGATGGGGAGCGGCGCCTTGTCCTCGGTGGCGGGCGGGGGCTGCCGCCCCAGGGGAGCATTGGACGAGGCGAACACGAACCGACCCACGTCAGCGTGCCGGCACGCCTCCAGCAGGTTGAGCGTGCCGAGGACGTTCACCTCACAGTCACGGCGAGGGTCCTGCAGGGAACCTGGCACCCCCGTCTGGGCTGCCAGGTGGACGACGCCCGCGTGCCCAGGCACCACCTGACTCACGAGTTCGAGATCCAAGATGTCTCCCTTCACGAACCGGATGGGTAGCCCCTTCAGGTATTCTCGCCGCCCTGTGCTCAGATTGTCCAACACCGTTACCCGGTAGCCGTGCTCGAGGAACAGCCGGACCAGGTTAGCGCCAATGAAGCCCGCACCGCCAGTGACCAGTACAGTGCCCCGTTTCATGGGTTCCATCTACCCCCTGCGCTCCTGTGGTGTTTCCGGTTCTCTCTCCCTGCCACCAGCCAGCGCAGCACGTACCACACCTGCGGCAGATGGAACCAGGCAATGCGGCGGGGCTTCTCCACTCGGGCCAGTTGGATCGGTACTTCGGCCACGCGGGCTCCCAGCGCCACCACTGGTTCCAACACGGAGATCCCACAGATACATCGGCCGCGCAGTTGGAGTTTCAACGCTAGTTCCCGGCGGAGCGCTCGGAAGCCAGTGCCAGTGTCGTGTGCCTGCGGCACCCGCAGGCGGGCCAGCCAGTCAAGGAATCGCTCCGACAAGCGCGGGATCCGCGCCCGGCGCCCCAACACCAGGTCAGCCCGATTCTCCAAGATGGGGGTCACCAGGCGAGGGATGTCCTTTGGATCGTGCTCGCCGTCCGCGTCCATCGTCACCACCACCTCTCCACGAACCTCCCGGAATCCCCGCCTGATGGCAGCAATGTACCCGGCTTTGGTTTGCCGAACCACCCGCGCGCCCGCCGCTTCGGCCACCGCGGCCGTGTTATCGGTACTCCCGTCGTCCACCACGATCACCTCGTCGGCGACGGTCGACGCCCTCCGCACCACCCCTCCGATCCGTGTCGCCTCGTTGTAGGCGGGAATCACCACCGAAACCCGTGGACTCTGGCCCTCGGAAGGGGACATCTCTCTCAGAGCACCTTGTGTAGCATATCTAGAAGCTGCTCCTTGGATTGGGAGCCGGTTCGGCGCTCCACGACCTTGCCGTTGTGGAAGAGGATAAAGGTCGGCACGCCCATGATCCGGTATCGCTGAGCGGTCTTGGGATTCTGGTCCACATGCAGCTTGCCCACCTTCACCCGTCCCTCGTACTCCGCCGCCAGTTCGGCCACGATGGGCTCTGCCATCTTGCAGGGTGGGCACCAGGAGGCCCAGAAATCTACCAGCACAGGGAGATCGGAGCGCAGCACCTCCTCATCAAAGTTGGCGTCGGTCAGTCGCAGGGGGGGACCCATATCGCCTCACTCCTCCCACAGCTCCAAGGTCTCCACTTGCTTCTTCATCCCCGACCACCAGGTTCTGGGGATGATGAGGTGTTTCTTCTGCTCGATGCGGGCCTTGATCTCCGGCTGCGTCAGCAGCTCGAACATCCGGTAGATCTCCTCCTCCAGAGAGACCTGCGGCTCGAAGCCGAAGTCGTTAGGCAGCCGCTCGAAAATTGGCTCAAAGGGATGTCGGTCTGCCTCCACCCGCGGGTTCTCCACCCGCTGAATTTTCACCGGCAGGTTGAATTCCTTTCGGCCCACTCGTGCCACCGTCTCTGCCAATTCGCGGATGCTGTAGTAGCCCGACATCTGGTTGACTACCCCATATTCGCCGGGCTCGGGCGGTGAACAGATCAGCCGGGTCATACACTGCATCGCGTCCTGCAGGCTGATAAAGCCGCGGATCTGCTCCCCCGCGCCGTAGATGGTTAGGGGGATGCCAACCACTGCCTGGGCTACAAACCGGTTGACGACCGTGCCGAACCATTCGTCAATATCCAGCCGGGTGCGCAGGCGAGGATCCGCCGCCACCTGTTCGGTGTGGACGCCATAGATGACCCCCTGCATAATGTCGTACGAGCGGAGCCACCAGTATTTACACGCTTCGTAGACATTGAAGGTATCCTGCACCTTGCTGACGTGGTAGAAGCTGACCGGGTCGCGGGGCGTCAACTCACCGCCCAGGCTCCACTCCCTGCCCCTCCAGCGCAACACTGCGTCGGCTGGGAACATCCCCTCAAAGATGGGACGGCCCGTGAGCGGGGTCCCATACTCCCCCATTGTCCCCAGCTTGAGAAGCGAGGTCTCGGGCACGGTGTCTCTCATGATGAACAGTAACCCAAGAGTCCCCAACACGTTGTTGCGCTGGACTTCGATAGCGTGGTCGGCGTCGATCATGCTGTAGGGAGCACTAGGGCACTCGGCATAATGAACGATTGCCTCGGGCTTGACTTCCTCAATGAACTCTCGAAGGCGGCTTCGGTCTAAAATGTCCATCCGGCGGAAGTTGATATTGATACCCAGCACCTCCCGGGCGGCCTGTAATCTCTCAGTCATCCTGGCGATGGGGACAACGGTATGGGATCCCCGCTCCATCACCCAGTCGCGGCGGCTGTAATTGTCAACCCCACTCACCTGGAACCCCAGCGCGCCCAGCCAGAGGGCCAGAGTCCATCCCAGATAGCCGTCAATCCCCAGGATCATCACCCGCATGTCCTTCAGCATATAGCCGAAGGGAGTCTCCACCCACTCCGGGCACTCTTCAAAGGTGATGCCCATTGGATCGAAAAGCCCCAACTCTGGCCTCCGCTTGCATTCCGCCATCACATAGACATCGCCCTCCTGATCGGGCCCCCGCTCGAATGCTTCTACCGACTGGCCGCAGGCCCGGAAATCAACCTTGCCGGCCAGGTCAATCGCCGGGCAGTTCCAGCATGTCTTTTGGGCATTGTGCAGTTTCATCCTCTCCTCCTCTCCCGCAATTCCTCCATAACATGCACCACGTCTGAAACAGACGGGCGGTCTGGCGTGGACTCCCTGGCCCCTTCTCCCCATACGAGGAGGAAGGCATCAGCATGGGTGTGTTTCCCTGTGAACACGTCCTTCCCATGGAGCTTGCGGGCCTTAAGGCTCCCCCTCAAGTTGAACCCGTCGTGCGGCAGGAGCACCAGATCGGGTCCCCGCTCGGCCTGGGGCCCCGTGTAGATCTCCTCCCGCCGGTACACACGTTGAACCACCTTCCGGCCTTCGATCTCCAGCTCCTCGAAAGCGGCCGTCAGTTCATCCAGGAGGGCCTCCCGATCCGCACGGGACAGAGGGCCGCGGGGGAACCGTTCCTTGAGATGGAAGTAGATTCGACCGGGGTCGAGGGCGAAAGCGAGCGCCCCATCGGCAATGTCTTGAGGACCGCGAGGAGGGTCTTTTGCTAGTTTCAGGAATCCCCTCTGGCGCAGGAAAAAGTTGATGTAGACATCGTATTCCAGCTTTCCAAAGCCGTGATCGGAGAGCATCATCAGCACATCATTGCTGGTGATACGCCGTGCAATCTCTCCGATCACCTCATCGATCCGACGCAGGTGATTGACAAAGGCAGTATGGTAGGTATGCGTAGGATCCTCGTAGGCATCCCACAGGAAGTGAGCCAACCGGTCCGTCCCCGTGAAGACAAGCACAAACGTGTCCCACTCCTCTCGTTCCCACAAGTAGCGGTAAGCTTTGATCCGCGCCTGGAGGGTGTGTTCCAGGTCTTGAAGAAAAAGGGGTAGGGATTTGTGGGCTGTCTGGGCATCTACATCCACCCGATAGTCCATTTCCCTCAAGTGAGGAACCAGAGAGGGGGGATAGGTCGCCCGCTCCAGATCTAGCGCCACAAAGCCAGCTACCATCACGCCGTTAAGAGGCCGGGCGGGGAATGTGGAGGGCACATTGAGGATCACCGACCGACCGCTTCTCTTCCATTCCCAGAAAGGAGGAGCCTTCAGGCTGTTGAAGTTAGGGAAAACGAGTCGGTAAGTGCCTGGGGCCAGGTCTGTGAATCCGAAAATCCCGTGCACACCTGGATTGGTACCTGTGATGACCGAGCTCCAGGCGACAGAGGATATCTCCGGGATCGAGGATGTCATCCGGCGAAAGACCCCCTCCGCGATCAACTGCTGGGTGTTCGGCATCGCATCCTCTGCCGCCAGATCCCGGATGAGGCCAAAAGGCATGCCATCCAGACCTATGACTACAGTTCGCCTCTCTGCCATAGTACCAAAAAATCCTTCCTCCTGGCCCCTTATTCCAACACCCTTGTTGCCGCCACAAATCCTCCCTCAATCTATAAAATGCTCCGCCCGTTCCCTAGCCATGCCTACTCCTCACAACTCCTCCAAACCCCTCTGCAATTCTATGCGTACCTCCCACCCTAATTTCTCTCTTGCCCGCCTCACGTCTGCCTGGGAATAACGAACCTCGCCAACACGCGGAAGGGCAAAAGATGGTTCTAGACGGGTATTTAAGAGGCAGTTCAACACCTGTATCAATTCTAGCACACTCGTCTGTCTCCCGCCAGCGACGTTGAACACCTCCCCCACCGCCTCCTCCCGCTCCGCCGCCCGCAGCACCGCCTCCACCACGTCCGCCACGTACACGAAATCCCGCGTCTGGCGCCCGTCCCCGTACACCACCGGCGGCAACCCCCGCCGCATCCGGTCGACGAAGATGCTGATGACCCCCGAGTATGGACTGTGGGGGTCCTGCCGGGGACCGTAGACGTTGAAGAAGCGCAACACCACCGTCGGGAGGGCGTAGGATGCATAGTAGGCACGGCACAGGGCCTCACCCGCGACCTTGCTGGCTGCGTACGGGGAAAGGGGCCGCGGGGGCAGGTCCTCCCTCAACGGCAGGTCATCGTGATCGCCGTACACCGCCGCCGAGGAGGCGAAGACGAAGCGGCGCACCCCCACCGCTCGCGCCGCCTCTAGCAGGTTCAGCGTCCCATCGACGTTGACCGCCCAAACCGCCGCCGGGTCCTCCAGCGACGCCTGCACCGAGGCCACCGCCGCCAGGTGGGCGACCACGTCGGCCCCCTCCACAGCCCGCATCACCGCCGCCGGATCCCGGACGTCCCCCTCCAACACCTCCACCCGGCCCCGCACCGGTGCCAGGTTCTCCCACCGACCGGTGGAGAAGTCGTCCAGCACCCGCACCCGATCCCCTCGGGCGACCAGCGCCTCCACCAGGTGCGAGCCGATGAACCCCGCGCCACCCGTCACCAACCAGAGCATCGCTCCTCGGCTCCCCTGCTCCCCTGCTCCCCCGCGAAGAACCGATACCGCACCAGGGTCCAGACCGCGATCACCCCGTCCCGCCAGTGGATCTTCTTTCCCTCCTGCCGGGAGCGTGGGCGGTAGGAGATGGGGACCTCGTGGATGCGGATCCCCCGCCGCAGGATCTTGGCCGTCACCTCCGGACAGAACTCGAAGCCATCGGCCTCCCACTCCAGGCTACGGAAGAGGTCAGCGCGGAAGGCCTTGTAGCCGGTCGCCTCGTCGGTGATGCGGGCACCGTAGAGGAGGTTGACCAGCCAACTGAGCAGCCGTCCGCCCCAGTAGAAGGTCCACGACGAACGGGGGTTTCGCTGAAGGTTGCGCGAGCCGTAAACGACCTGCACCTCCGGCGAGGCGAAGGGGGCCAAAAGGCGAGGGTAGTCCGCCGGATCGTACTCCAGATCGGCGTCCTGCGTGATGACCACGTCGCCGGTGATGTGGGGGATGGCCGTGCGCAGGGCCGCCCCCTTTCCTCGGTTCCGCTCGTGCCGCAGTGGCTTCACCACACCAGGCCACCGGGCTGCCAATTCCTGAATCACCTCCCAGGTGCCGTCGGTGGAACCGTCGTCGATGATCAGCACCTCTTTTTCGACATCCACCGCCATCACCCGCTCCACGACCCGGGCCAGGGTGGACACCTCGTTGTAGACTGGGATCAGCACGGATACCTTCAAGTTTCCTCCTGTTGAGACGACGTCCCCTGGTCCAGAAGGCCGCGGATGCGGGCGGCGACCATCTCGATGGCGACCTCGTTGAACCCTCCTTCGGGGATGATCACATCGGCGTACCGTTTACTGGGCTCGACGAACTCCAGATGCATCGGGCGGACGGTCCGCAGGTACTGCTCGATGACCGATTCGAAGGTCCGTCCTCGCTCCTGCACGTCCCGCTGCAGGCGACGGATCAGGCGAATGTCGGCGTCGGTGTCGACGAAGAGTTTGACGTCGAACATCTCCCGCAGCGCGGGCTCGGCGAACACCAAGATCCCCTCCACCAGGATGACCGGAGCCGGATCGACCCGTCGGGTTCGCTCCGTGCGCGTGTGGGTCGTGAAGTCGTACACGGGGATCTCCACCGGCTCGCCATCCCGCAGCCGTCGGAGGTGCTCGATGAGCAGTTCGGTCTCCAGAGAATCGGGATGGTCGAAATTGACCCGCGCCCGATCCTCCGGCGGGAGGTGGCTGAGGTCCCGATAGTAGGCATCGTGCGGAATGTAAGCGATGTGTTCCGCCCCTACCCGCTCCAGGATCCGCATCGCCACGGTGGTCTTGCCGGACCCGGTCCCTCCGGCTACTCCGATGATGATCGGCCTACCGCGCACGCGCTCCCTCCTTTCGCCCCGAAAAGATCAAACAGATCCCTACGCCGATCGCCGTCAAGAGTGTCAACACCATCTGGAACGGTGAGCCTTGCCAGAGCACTCCGCTGTGCGCCAGACTCCAGAACGCCGCCCCGATCACGAAGGCGGAGGTCACCCCCGCCACCGCCCGAGCGAGTTGCCATCCTTCTCTTCCCCTCCCCACCCACTCCTGTGGCAGGTCGCCCACACCGACCGGCTGTCCCTGGTCGACCCGTAGCCACAACCGTCGCACCGGCCAGAGCCCCCACCCCAGCACCCCGATGCCGGTCATCACCAGGCCCAACACCTTCAGCCAACGCCCAGGGTCATGGACAGCGAGCAGCACCGGATACGCCCCCCGCTCGATCCGAACCCGGATCCCCTCCACATCCAGATTGGATGTCGTCTCTCCGATCGTCTCCTCCCACACCAGGTTCCCAGAGGGGCTGCGGAAGACCTGCACCCGGAGATCTGTCTCTGGTTGCAAAACCGGCTCCGATTCCGGCGCGATGCGGACGATCAACCCTGCCTCGGGGACGGCGAAGTAGGCGTCCGGTTCCCTCTCTGTGAGCCGGAAGCGCAAGGTCGGAGAGAGCGGCTCGCCGGCCGCTTGCTGCAACCCCAGTGCGTTCCCCTCCGCATCCACGGCGGAGACGGTGAGTTCGGGCCCCACCCCGGTGACGTAGATCTGGACACCGGGCTGATCGGCCACCCAGCCAGCGGAGGTCTCCACCAGCGCGAACGTCCTCCCTCCTGGCCCGGTCACCGTCCTTCCCACCTCCCCGATCACCCCCTCCGCTTTCCATCCGCCTATCTCTCCGATCAGGAAGCCGGCCAGCAACAACAACGGCCCCAGATGGGCTAGGACCATCACCGCCTCCGCCCAGGGCCAGCGGTCGGCCTGGAGGACATGCCCTTTCACCGCCCGCCGGGTGCGATACCCTCGCCGGGTCAGCCAGCGGCCCATCTCCTCCAGCGTCCCTCCGTTCACCGGCGACCACTCCCCTGCCCCCCGGATCACCCGTCGCCCCAACCACAACCGCTCCATCCAGGCGACCGTGCGCACGAGCAGCAGAAAAGCCAACGTTGCCAGGAGGATCCGATAAAAGGGAGAATCGAGGAGGGAAAAGAGCCCCAGAGCGCGGAAAAGAGCGGTCAGCGGACCGAAACGGTCTTCGATCTCGGCCGACCATCGCCCCAGGCTCAGGGGATCGGACGGAGCCTGAGGGACGAGAAGCAGCACAACCCAGCAGCCAGCCAGAACGAACAGGACGACGGCGAGCGCAACATCCTCTGCCGCAATCTCCCACGCAGTATGCCAGAACGTCCTTCGGGACCTGAGTTCGGCGGGCATCTTTCACACAAAAGGCCCCGCCACCGCCGGGGCCACTGGATGGCAAGCCACCCGTCGGACTCGAACCGACAACCGACCGCTTACGAGGCGGTTGCTCTGCCGCTTGAGCTAGGGTGGCGCAGGAGCGATTATACCATATTGGGGGCTTTTGGCAACCTAAAATGGTTCAAATTTGACATCGGTCCGGATTTGACTAATATTATGGACGGTTGTGATTCTCCCCCGGTTCGCCCGCCCGGGCTAAGTCGAAACGGCCTGCCAGTTGAGGAAAGGAGGCGGTAAATGCCTGCGTACAGGTATCAATTGCTCCTCAAGCATATCCTCCATTTCGGCGTAGAATGGGCCCCTGATCAAGAGATCGTCTACCGGGACCTGACGCGGTACACCTACGCTGATATGTACCAGCGGGTGCTCCGGCTGGGCGCTGCGCTCCAGGGTCTGGGCGTGGAAAAGGGCACGAAGGTCGGCGTGATCGAGTGGGACAGCCACCGCTACCTTGAGATGTACTTCGGCATCCCCGGCATCGGAGCCATCCTCCACACCATCAACCCCCGCCTGGCACCGGAGGACCTGGTCTACACGATGATGCACGCCGAAGACGAGGTGCTCATCTTCCACGAAGACTTCCTCCCCCTGGTGGAACGGATCCGCCCTCGACTCCCCACCGTCCGCAAGTACATCCTCATCACCGACAAGCCGGAGAAGCCGGAGGTCAAGGGGATCGACGCGGAGTACGAGGAACTGCTGTCCAGCGTGACCCCGCTGACGGACCTGCCTGATCTGGACGAGGACACGCAGGCCACCCTGGCCTACACCACCGGCACGACCGGCAAGCCAAAGGGGGTCTACTTCTCCCACCGTCAGTTGGTCCTTCACACCTTGGTCGTTGGGCTGAGCGTGGCGGTCTTCGGGAACTACGGCGGGGTACACAAGCACGACGTCTACATGCCCCTCACGCCGATGTTCCACGTGCACGCCTGGGGCATCCCCTATATGTCCACCCTCTTCGGCATCAAGCAGGTCTACCCGGGTCGGTACGAGCCGGAAATGCTCCTGCGGCTCATCCTCGGCGAGAAGGTGACCTTCAGCCACTGTGTCCCCACCATCCTGCAGATGCTCGTCACCGCGCCAGCGGTGAAACAGTTCGACCTGAGCGGCTGGACGGTGGTCATCGGCGGAGCGCGGCTCACGAAAGGGTTGGCCCAGCAGGCCCGCGAATTGGGCATCCAGGTCTACGCCGGATACGGGATGTCGGAGACCTGCCCTGTGCTCACCCTGGCCCTCCTCAAGCCGTTTATGGAGAAGGAATGGGACGATGAGCAGCAGTTGGACTGGATGATCAAGACGGGTGTCCCCGTGCCCCTGGTCCACCTGCGGGTGGTGAACCCCGCCGGAGAGGACGTGGCCCGCGACGCCAAAGAGACCGGCGAGATCGTCGTCCGCGCCCCCTGGCTGACCGAGGGATACTACAAGGAGCCGGAGCGAACGGAGGCCCTCTGGGAAGGCGGCTGGATGCATACCGGAGATGTGGCCCACATCGACGAGTACGGCTACGTGCAGATCGTGGACCGGCTCAAGGACGTGATCAAGAGCGGCGGGGAGTGGATCTCATCGCTGGAACTGGAGAACCTGCTCAGCCTACACGAGGGGGTGCTGGAAGCGGGCGTCATCGGCATCCCCGACGAGAAGTGGGGCGAGCGACCGCTGGCCATTGTCGTCCCTCAGGAGGGGTACAAGGGCAAACTGACGCCGGAGGACCTCAAGGCCCACCTCCAGAAATTCGTGGAGGACGGTGTCATCACCGACTGGTCGGTGCCGGAGGATTACGTCTTTGTAGACGAGTTGCCGAAGACCAGCGTGGGCAAGATCGACAAGAAGGTGCTGCGCAGTCGGTTCGGGGAAGGGTGATTCTCCGCGGGCAAGCCGGGGGATGGGAAAGGGGCGCGGCCGAGTCCGCGCCCCTGTTCTATGTACTCACCCCAGAGGCATACAAAAGCGAAGTCCCATAAGTTTTCGCCGATTTCCCCCTGCAGTTCGCCCTACCCCGGTAGTAGCATCGTCCGGAGTTCCGGGACGTACTCCTCAATGACCTCGGGAGTGATCGCGTTGGCCCTACAGATGTCCCGGTAGAGGTAGGCCGATCGGCGGGGCCTCCGCTCCTGTGTCTCGGGATCCAGTTCGATCAGGCCGAAACGCAGCGTCCACCCCTCCGCCCACTCGAAGTTGTCCACCAGCGTCCAGTGGAAGTACCCCTGGACAGGGATGCATTCCTGGATCGTCCGCCATACCTGGTGCAGGTGAGTCACGATGTAGCGGGGACGCTGGTCGTCGTCATCGTCGGGGATGCCGTTCTCCGTAATGTAAATGGGAAGGCCCAGGCGGGCCAGCCGACGAAGGGAGCGCCCCATCCCCTCGGGGTAGAACTCGCCGTATCCACCGTCCAGCAGTTCCGCATCCTCGAGGTGAAAGTTCCGCCCGAACAGTTGCTTACCCATCCGCCGGTCGAAGGCCACCACGTCCCGTGTGTAGTAGTTGAGCCCGATCCAATCCAGGCTGTTCCGCAACCGCCAGGCGAAGCCGAAGCCCAGGGGCAACCGCCACCGCCCCTCGGTCACCGCGGCGAGGAAGGTCTCGTTGTACGCCCGGTCCTGCCAGCGGGCCACCCGCCGGTCGAGCAGGGAGCGAGGGTTGGCCGGGTCGAAGATGCGGATGTTGTGGGCAAAACCGACCTGCGCCTCGGGCTGGAGGTCGTGGATCCGCCGGTAGGCGGCCCCGTGGGCCCGCATCAGGTTCCGCCCCACCTTCATCGCCGCGCCGAAGTCCTGCTTTCCCGGCGGGAAAACGCCCAACAGGTAGCCCAGGTAGGCGACCACGTTGGGCTCGTTGACCGTACACCAGAGGGTGCAGAACTCGCCCAGCGCTTCGACGACCCGCGCTACGTACCGCTCGAAGAGAGGGACCACGCGGGGGTTCTCCCACCCGCCCATCTCGGCAAGCCAGAGAGGGTTGGTGAAGTGGTGGAGGGTGACCATCGGCTCGATGGACCGCTCCCGCAGGCCGCGCAACATCTCGCGGTAGCGGTCCAGCGCGCCGTCGTCGAAATACCCCTCCCTGGGCTCGATGCGGGACCACTCCACGGAGAGCCGATGGGCGTTCTGGCCCAGTTCGGCGGCCCGGTCGAAGTCCTCCTCCGCCCGCTGCCACCAATCGCAGGCTCGGTCGGAACGGTGACCTTCCTTGATATGGCCTTCCTCCTGCTCCCAGGCCCACCAGTCGTTGTTGGTGTTCTCCCCTTCCACTTGGTGAGAGGAGGTGGCCGTGCCCCACTTGAAGTCGGATGGGAAATGGAACGTGGCTTCTGGCATCGCGCCGGGATTCTAGCACGGGGTAGGAGGGGTGTCAAATCTGAATCCACCACGGAGACACGGAGGGCACAGAGTTTTCTCTCATCTGGCTACCCGACAGTTTGACAGCGCAAATGACCAGCCAGGGCACCCTTTACAGCGCACTCGGGTGCGCCGGAGGGAACCTGCGGGAGGCTCCCTTTATATGCGCCGTACCTGGACGTGGTAATGGAGACTGCGGTGCTCCTCTCCATCCTCGTCGACGTACTCGGAGCGGACGGGGACCAGGGCGAGGGTCTCGAGGGAGGTCAGCAGGTCACGGACCTCCGTTTCGTCGCAGTAGTGGTGAGGGATATCCTTGTCGCCCGGAGCCTCGCGCACGTAGACGAAGGTGAACGGCTCGATCTCGCGGCAGATGCCGCGGGCCACGTCGGCCCGGCAGCGGGCGACGTTCTCCTCCAATCGACCAAGGAGGGTCAGGTAGGCCTCCCCGCCGGTCCGCAGGACGCGGCGGATCTCATCGACCGCTGCCCGCAGGCCGTCCGTGGTCGTGTGGTAGATGACGTGAAAGGCCACCAGGCCGTCGAAGGACCGGTCGGCAAAGGGGAGCCGTGTCATATCGTGGCGCACCAGCCGCCGTGGGAGCCCTTCCCGTCGTAGAGAAAGCGCGCACCTCTGCAACCCCGCGACCGAGAGGTCGCCCCCGACGACCCATCGACCCTCACGGGTCAGGTGGAGCGTGTGCCGCCCGACGCCACAGCCCAGATCCAACAGACGGGCGGAGCGGTCCAACCGGCGTGCCCACTCCAGGACGGCGGGCTCCGGCTCCTGCCAGGGACTCTCAGGACCGACCGGGGCCGACCACAGCCGGTCCCATCCCTTGGGAGCAGCCATCGGCGGTGGGGGGAATGCCTATCCCGGTGGCCGCCCCAGGCCGACGATCTGGCGGATCGCGGTCAGCAGGCCCAGGGTGACCTTGAGCGCGTCGCCAGGTTGAACCGGAGGAAGCCGCTCCCGTCCCTCCTCGTCGACCTGGATGGGGGTCGACTGGAGATAAAGGTACGCTACCCCCACCCCGATCAGCGCACCGAGAACACCGCCAAAGAGGAGGACCTTCGTCCGTAGGTTCATCCGTCCCTCCCTGAGTTTTTCACCACCGAGACGCAGAGTTTCCCGAAACCCACGCCCTGCCCCGTGGTGTTAGCGCGTCTGCCGGCTCCGGAGGTCCTTCACAGCCCCCTTCACCCCGGCCCAGGTCGCTTCGAGGGTGAAGATCGGAGCAGCGACGGCGCGGGAGCCGATCTCCACCGCCTGCCGGCCCTGGTGGAGGTAGCCGCGGGCGATGGCAAACCATCGGGGAAGGGTCCTCCACCAGCGGAAGTAGAAGAGGGCGTAGTTGATCGCCGCTATCACCGCCAGCACGACCAGCGTGCCCAGCGCCGCCTCCAGCGCCAGCAAGATCAACGCCAGGTCCCGTAACGCTTCCACGAACTCCTCCCCTTGGTCCCATCACCGAGGCACGGAGGACACGGAGAGGCCCCAGCTTCTCCGAATCCCCCATAGCCTGTCCCTGCGATACAGTATATCGACTCCTCCTGGGTTGTCAACTCCCGTAGCCTGACCTTTGGACAGGAGTTCGGACATCGGGTGTGAGACTCCTTCCCAGCAGGCCTAACACCGGCCTGTGAGACGCCTTCTCAGCGGGCCTAACACCGGCCTGAAGAAGCCGGGGCCAGGCCGATTCCCCGCCAGCCCTGCCTGTTTACGACGGGGCGGACAGGCCGATTCCCCGCCAGCCCCGCCTGTTTACGACGGGGCGGACAGGCCGATTCCCCGCCAGCCCCGCTTGTTTACGACGGGGCAGACAGGCCGATTCCCCACCAGCCCCGCCTGTTTACGGCGGGGCGG
>Ga0209426_1000632_pt1 | contig 31651 bp, 31 predicted proteins | sample Deesub1362B_J571_FD_187697 | JGI IMG/M metagenome (GOLD analysis project Ga0209426, IMG submission 187697) | Deep oceanic, basalt-hosted subsurface ecosystem from Juan de Fuca Ridge flank, Pacific Ocean, CORK Borehole 1362B_J2.571 (SPAdes)... ...
TCAATGATCCATCATCATGTGTTATTATATCCTGTGGTGTTGATGGAAGATGTAATGAGAAAAGTCGGTATTATTACAGAGATTCTTAGAGTTAATCAAGGTGGTAAATATGTCTTTACCAAGTGCCCAGAATTCTCTTGGTTTTAATTGATATCTTAAGAATAAAAGAAGTTATCAAAATTTTTCACTTTTAAAAACTCTTGGATCGTTTCAACGACAGTAAATAATAATTGTTCTGCTATTGAGTTTACTTCCATTATCTATTACCTGTAGGTCTTTCTCCTAACGTTTGGCGGACATATGAAATCCAGCCGTTCGGGGATAATTTCAACGAAGTGAAGCGTAGCCGTATGTCCACTATTAGGCGTTGCTAGACTCATTTTCCTACCCTTCTCGGTATCCCAATATACCGCGGAGTATTCAATTTATAATGGTAATATTCCTTACCAAATATTCGTTCTAAATGAGGTTCCTCCAGCTTAATGTTGTACAGGTGAACACTAATGATAAGTACTGTCGTAAGTAAAAGTGCAAGCCCAGACTTCCCCATAATTGATATACCTAAAAGTGTCAAAGACCAACCCATGTATTGGGGATTTCTGCTCCATTTGTATATGCCTGTGGTAATAAGTGTTGAAGAGTCTAAACCGTTTATCCTTTTAAGAGAGCGAAATTCAATCATTCCTGCCAATGTAATGGTCAGCCCAATCCCAATTGCTCCTATTCCGGCAATCAACGCAATACTTTTATTGAGAGGTAAAGGCCAAATGTTATTTAACGACGCTGATAGCACTAATAGGAAGTGGCTTGTATATACTATTCCTATGGTCACCACAATGCGAATGGGTAGTATTTTCCTCTTTTTATAGGCTTTCTTTGTCCCATACCAACAGTATATCGAGGAAATTATGACAATTACCAAGCCAATATAGAACCACATTTTTATCTTTATCTAAACCTGTTGTCGCCTAACTTGTTCATATATGCAATGCATATATCCTTCTAATTTAGTGACATATACGCAGTATTGAAAATATATCTCCTCCCAAGTTCCACTTTGTTATAGTAAAGATTTTTATACTTTAATACTTTAAACCTGAATTAACTTTAGAAAATCTTTGCCTACTCTGCACTCAAAACCCCCTTTCCTTTTATCACAATAAAAAAATAAATGTCAAGTTTCAGAATTCTCTTGGTTTGTGAAGGGATATTTTTAAAATTCTTGCATAATTCTGGAAATCTTTGTCGTTGGTGAAAATAGCAAGATTATTATTTTTGGCAACAGCACATATTAAGAAATCAATATGAGAACCTTGAATGCCTTTTCCCCTGCAAATATTATAGAATTCAGCAGCTAATATATAATCTTGAGTAGTTATGGGTAAATCCTCAAAGGGTTCTAACCTTTCTTTTAAAAGATTAAACTGCTGTGAATCTGAAATTCCCGATAAAATTTCCTGCCTGATTGGACCTATTATGACAACTCTTACCTCATCAATTAATTCTTTTAACTCTTTTATTAAACTCTCTTCCTCCGTGGAGTGCGGAGACTTCTTTCGTCTCAATGCCAATGACCATATTGATGTATCTACAAGTATCTTCATTCTCGAGCTCTGCCATCTTTATAATTATAATCACTGTCATAATCTATTTTGTTAAAAAGCTCTATAATCTTTAATTGTTTTCGGCGTTGAATATATTCTTTAAGAGCCTCTGTAACTGCAGATTTTTTGGTTTTATGTCCCCCAATTTTTTGAGCTTCAATAATCAATTTGTCATCTATTGCTAAATTTGTTGGCATTTTTAACCTCCTATTAAATCTACACATAATAATATACATCTTAATGTGTGAATGTCAATATTATAATATAATTTCACTCACAATTTTGTTATTACTCTCCTATTTATTGTCTCAAGATACTCCATTCTATGCTTTTCTATTACTCAAATGTGATAATTACCTCGGGTTCTTCCTTAGGAGGAAATGGAAAATTAATGAGAAACCCTTTTTCTTCATCGGTTTGAAAAAATTATTTAAGTTATTTAGAACTAATTATCAATCTATTACCAAATTAATTTGGATTACGAATGAGTTACTTTGCGTGATTTTCACGACCTACTGTGGGAAACTAAAAAACTTCATACAAGTCTTTACAAATTATAGCCTTTGTGGTGCTGTTTTATATTATAGACGCATACAATAGCTTGTAATTTTAGAGTAAAATATTTAGAATATCGAAGAACTTTTAAATATTCAGACGAGGAGGACAGCATGCATTCTGAAATCGGAAAAATTTTTAAAGGTACGATTCTAACCTTAATATTGGTTTTCACCCTTTTTCTCCCGGTTCCAGCGAAAAAATTGAAACCTCTTTGCTGTACAGACCCTGCGCTGAGGCTTGAGGGTTTTGAAAAGCACATGAAAATGCTGGAAATATCTCCCTTCAAAGACCTGAAATGGCAGTTTATTGGACCCACTAATATTAGTGGAAGATGCACCGATGTAGCTGTGGTGAGACCAAGAGGAAAAAGCTATACCATATATGCTGCTACTGCGTCTGGCGGTCTATGGAAAACAGTAAACGAAGGAACTACCTGGGAACCAGTATTCCAAATAGCTCCCTCTACCACAATCGGAGATGTTGAAATTGCTCCTTCCAATCCAGATATTGTATGGTTAGGAACAGGGGAAGCTAATATTTTCAGAAGTTCTCAAGCAGGGATAGGGGTTTACAAATCTATTGATGGAGGAAAAACCTGGAAGCACATGGGACTTTCTGATACTTATACGATCGCCAGAATAGTAATTCATCCGGAAAATCCTGACATTGTGTATGTAGCAGCTTCTGGTCACGAATGGACTTATAACACTGAAAGAGGTGTTTATAAAACTACTGATGGAGGAAAAACCTGGAAGAAAATTCTTTACATAAATGAAAAAACAGGAGCCATTGATCTTGTAATGGACCCGTCAAATCCTGATGTTCTTTATGCAGCTACCTGGCAGAGGATAAGGAAGAAATGGAACGACCCCAGAACTGAGCCAGGCTATACAGGAAGTGGAATCTGGAAAACCACTGATGGAGGAAAAACCTGGAAGCCAATAAACGAGGGTCTTCCTGCTCCTGACAAAAGGGGAAGGATAGGAATTGATATTGCCCGTTCTAATCCAAAAGTCCTTTATGCTCTCGTAGATAATTATGAAAAGTCCAGGGAGCCAACTCCTGAAGAGCTTGCAAACCCTTACGGACTTCCCTCCTGTGGAATTATAAAAGGAGCTACAGTTTACCGTTCTGACGACGGCGGGGAACACTGGCGCCAAGTAAGTGGACTGACACCAGAGATGAAAGAATACATGGAACGCCACTCCGGAACCTATGGCTGGGTCTTTGGTCAAATAAGAGTTGACCCCACCGATGAAAATGTGGTTTACATTCTTGGAGTCCCTCTGAGTGTATCCTATGACGGAGGACGAACCTTTAAACCTTTGAAGGGAATGCATGGAGACCACCATGGACTATGGATAGACCCTGACAATCCTAACTATCTTGTGGATGCAAATGATGGAGGAATAGCCATATCCTATGATAGAGGAAAGACATGGAAGGTTTTCACCCACAACCTTCCAGCAGTCCAGTTTTATAATGTAGCCTATGACATGGAGAAACCTTTTCATGTTTATGGCTCGGTTCAGGACCATGGAAGCTGGCGTGGTGTGGTGGATTTAAGCAAAGGTAGAGATAAAATACCAGCGGTTGCTTTCGAAAGAGCTCCTGGCGGAGAAGGATGCCGTCACGCTATCAATCCTGAAAATCCAAATATCGTATATGCTGCGGGATTTTACGGTCATTTCATAAGGGCTGACCTGAGCAAACCCGATAGAGAGGGCATAAAACCTATAAGACCAAAAGTATATAAAGAGGAACCTAAGCTTAGAGGACAGTGGCTTGCTCCTATAATTCTTTCACCCCATAATCCTGATATAGTCTACGCTGGTCTTCAATACCTTTTCCGTTCTCTTGACAGAGGAAACACCTGGGAAAGAATAAGTCCTGACCTCACTTACAACATAAAATCCGAAATGGGCGATATACCCTATCATACCATTTTCGCCATCTCGGAATCTCCTTTGAAATATGGTTTAATTTATGTGGGAACCGACGATGGAAGGGTCTGGCGAACAAAGAACGGTGGAAAGACCTGGAAAGAAATAGTAAAAGGACTTCCCTACGGAAAGTGGATATCCAGCATAGAGGCTTCTCGTTATGACATGGCTACAGTCTATATGACTCAGAATGGAAAAAGGGATGACGATTTTACTCCTTATGTCCGGAAGTCCACTGATTATGGTGAAACCTGGATAAACATTACCAATAATATACCTCTCGGACCTGTAAATGTTATTAAAGAAGACCCGGTTGATCCTAATATACTCTATGTGGGTACAGACCTTGGAGTTTATGTTAGCACCGATGGAGGCAAAACATGGAATGTGCTCGGTGGAAACCTTCCCGCAACTTATGTGCACGATTTGGTAATTCATCCCAGAGACAATATAATCATCATTGCCACCCATGGTCGCGGAATGTGGGCTCTGGACGCCAATCCAGTGAACAAGAAGAACGAACGCCGAAAATGAGAAACCCTCTTTCTTCACCAAGTGCAGAAATGAACAATATTGAACATGCCTGTTTTGTTTAAAGCATTTCGTGCTGGCTCTGAATCAGCTTAAAAATCATTTTTTATATCTTTTATAAATTTATTGATTTTCTCGAAATCAGTAGAAATGACAATATCTACATCAAAGGTGGCCCTGGGAATACCATGAAGATTACTCGCAAATGAGTCGGTTATCATATAGTCAATACTAAATTTTTCCAGCTTTTCTATGATTATTATTAAAACATCTTCTGGATTCATGATTTTAGGTTCTCTTTATCAGAATACACGATCCCAAACAGCTCATTTCCAAGGAGAATTTTTATAACTGTCAATTTCACCTCCTGTTCTGAATATTCTGAGTGTCTGCTTCTTATTCCCTCTTCAAGAAGTTTCTTTGAGAGTTTGGACAAATTCCAATGAAACTCTTAATCTCTGCTCTGGCCTCATTTTTCTTAAAATTTCAATCTGCACTTTTTTGCTTCACTCAATGTATCCAGTTCTTATATATTTCTCCCTCCCTTACTCTTTGAGATTTGCTCCTGAACTATACTCAAAAACCCTTTTTGGTTTATCACATCAAAAAAATAAATGTCAAGTTTTCTTGATTTTTACTTGTCATAATGAAATTTTCTACTTCAGATTAAATAGAAAGAACAATACAATTAAATCCGAGTTTTCAAATACACAATAAAAGAATGAATTGAATGAATTACAACGAAAAAAACTGAAAAAATGATATAAATAGAGTAATGATATGGTATTTTTAAGAAAGGAGATTTTCCAATAAGCCCAATCCCAGTAAGCCAAATAATTGCTGTATATGCAGGAGCCATAAATCCCATTACACTCTGACTCCATGAAGACCCGGGAAAATATACCTGCATTAACCAAGACATAAAATAAACAAATATTCCAGCTACATATATCAATAAACCAATTTTCTGCTGCAGTTCTTTAATTTCTAATTTAAGAAACAAGGGGAAGAAGAAAACAATTATTCTCAAAATATTCTCCAATATCTTTATAAAATCCGGTATGTTATTCCAGAAGTTGTTTCTCCGATATAATTCTGGTAGTTTATCTGCAAATATAACATTCCATAAAAACACTGGAATCAGTAAAATAAAGCAATTTGATAAATAACTCACATTTTATCCTGAAAATTCAATAATAAAAGAAACTGATCTTTAGTCGAAAAGTTCCAGTTTAAATTAATCCCCATAATTTCAATCCTTCCCTGAAAAATAGAATTGCAAAGACAAATAATATCAAGCCAAGAACCCTAATTGAATAATTATAAATATTACTTCTTAGAAAAGCCTTTGATTTTTCTACTATCAAAGCTATGGTTATCTTTGAGCCGATAAGACTTCCATATAATCCAACAATAAAAAAAGACAACAGATAACATATTCACTCTGGATGCCTTTAATATAGTAGGTGCACCAATAGTAAACCAGAAAATATAAGGATGTGGATTAAGGAAATTCGCAATTACCCCCTTTTTAAGAGATTGTGGCTTGAGTTTTTGCAAATCCAGATTAATGCCTTTAAAAGTTATGCTTTCATAAGCCAGATATGTTAAAAAAATAGCACCAAGTATGGAAATTACCCCAAGTATTGAATTAAAATTCGACAATTTTGTAAGTATAAAGATTGTTATAAGCACAATGGGCACATCTGTTACAAGAGGTGCTATTGCAACTTTAAATCCTTCTTTTTTATTGTATTTCAGAGTTTCTGATATCACCAGAGTAAGTAAAGGCCCCGGGGAGATACCAGCTGCTAATCCAAAAACAATGCTCGAAAATAAAAATGGAATTGCTCCAATCATGATTTAAATAAATAAAATCATATTCATGCAATTTCCAATATTGACTGTTTTATCCAATATTGCATCATACAAAAAAGAATTATCCCAGTGCAACATCAAGAATCATCATAATAGTAAAACCTAATATAGCACTGACCGTAGCTATATCCACATTACCACCGGTTTGGGATTCTGGTATTAGCTCTTCTATAACTACATAAATCATAGCTCCAGCTGCAAAAGTTAAGGCATATGGGAGAAGTTTCTTTGACATAATTACTAAAGAAGCACCCATTACTGCACCTAATGGTTCCACCATTGCGGATAACTGTCCATACCAGAAACTTTTAAATCTTGAATGTCCCTCCCTTAATAGAGGAAGGGAAACAGCCATTCCTTCTGGAAAATTCTGTATTGCTATACCTATTGTCAATGCAATTGCAGCCATAAAAGTGGAAGTTTTAAGTAAGGCAACACTTCCAAAAGCAACACCAATTGCAATTCCTTCTGGAAAATTATGAATTGTGACTGCAAACATAAGCAATGTTGTTTTAGAAAATTTTGATTTAATTCCTTCTGATTTTTTAATAGGTAGAAAAAGATGAAGATGAGGGATTATGGAATCAATAAATTTTAAAAATAATCCACCAATCAGAAAGCCTATAGAAACAGGAATCCATCTCGGAAGATTCCCTTCAGAAGCTATATCTATTGCGGGAAGAAGCAGAGAAAAAAAGCTCGCTGAAATCATTATTCCAGCAGAAAAACCAAGGGAAGCATCTAATAATTTTCGGCTAAATTCTCTTCTTAAAAAAACAACTCCAGCTCCAAGCGCCGTAATAAACCATGTAAAAAGTGTCGCAAATAATGCCTGAATAGTAGGAGGTAATGATGAAAATTCAGACATTATTATTTTAAACTCCTTTATTTCTGTTATAAATTATAATTTCAATACACATTATTAAACTTTCCCCAGATTATATTACATTTATCCCCTCAACTCAATTTAAGATTCCTGAAAATCTCGGTTACCTTCAAATATAATGAAAAAAATTCAAACTTTTCCATATATTTCATATGTTTAAATACATTAATATTTCCTTCAAAACCAACATCTAACATAATTTTTCACTTTTTCGAAAAAGTGAAAAACTTACTTGTTAATGTAGGAAAATGAATTTTAATTCTGAGATTTTATGAATATTATATTTGATTCCATATGATTTGGTTTTTTAAAAATAATCTGAATCCTTCACCTACAAAAAACCCGAAAAATTAAGTCATTCAAAACTTCTAAAAATAATATTTTGATTAATTTACCTTTCATGTTATAATTAACTTTCGCGACCTGAAAGTCAGTCCTTCCACGGCTGAGGGGTCTCACGAAAAATAAAACACAGGAGGATATTTGTGAAAGGTAAAATTATATTATCCACAATTCTGGTATCTGTAATGAGCTTATCTGTATTCGCAGGATGGTTCATTCAGGAATCTTACAGGGAAGAGGATCAACCAAAAAGGCGTTTATTTTACATTCAAAATAACCGATTTAAAGTAGTTGAAAAAGACTTTACCTCAATAGTTGATGTAGAAAAGGGCATACTGTATTTTGTAAACAACAGTAAAAAAGTCTACTGGAAAGGAACACCTGCGGAGTTGAAAAAAGAAATTGATAATTTTAAAAATGCAATGATGAAAGAGATGATGAAAAATCTGCCGCCGGAGCAGAGAGAAGCCATGAAAAAAGAATTTGAAAAGAAATCCCCTATTCCAAAGGTTAAAATAGTTAAAACTTCTGAAAAGTCAGTAATTGCAAACTATCCAGCTGTAAAATATAAGGTATTTGCAAATAACGAGTTAAAGGAAGAAATCTGGTTGAGTTCCAAAATAAAAATAGGAAAAGAGATAAATACCAAAAAATTTGCAAGCTTAATGAAGGATATGAATAAAGCTACAGAAGGAACCGGAAGTTACGAAGCAAATTTAGAATATCAGAGCCTGATATTTACTGGTTTCCCATTAAAAACAGTAGAATATACAGAATATGGAATAAGATCCAGTGAAGCGACACTTGTGGAACAGAAAAACTTTTCCTCTTCAGAATTTGAAATTCCAGCCTCCTACAAAGAGGTCTCTTTAGCTGAATTTTTTAAAGGAAGATAAAAAAGAAAATTTTTAAAAGTATTTAGTTCACAGGTGGCTTTCTAAAAAAGTCACCTGTTTTTTTATTTTCCCTCAAAATAATATTCTCAAATCTCCAAATTATTTATTCTGTATTACTTCTCCGTCTGCTTCTTCTATTTCTCTTCTCTTCTCTTCCTGATACTCTTTAATCCTTGTCTGAAGTTTTTTATCCAAGCAGGCTAATATTTTAGCTGCAGCAAGTCCTGCCTGTTCTGGTTCAAGAACAACCATAGGACAAACTCCTGAAGGCATTCTTAAACTTGAGAAAATATCAGCTCCTGAAAATTTATCGCTATAGGGAGGACACGCAATCACAGGTCTAACAGTATTGGCATCCACAAAACCGCTCAATGCATTGCTTCTCCCAGCCACTGTAATAAAAACCGCATTTTCATCTTCATATTCCCTGATTATTTCTAAAACTTTGAGTGGAACCTTATGGGCTGATGCCACTCTTAGTATTGCTCTGATACCGAATTTTTCAAGTGTTTTTACAATTTTTTTTGACCATTCCATATCACTTTTCGATCCCATAATTATTATTACCTTCATTCTCTTAATTCCTCCTGATTTTTTACTATTTTACCATTTATCTCTTTAAGAATAAAAGGAAATAAGATGTAAAAATCCAGTTTTGATCTGCATAAGATTTTTATTCTTCCCAAATCTATGAAATAATACCCTCTCTTCATACTATCTCGATAAATTTCTGTAGAAAGAAAAAAAATATTACAAAAAGAGTAATGGTTATATACACCATGATCTTTCCCGAGTCTATAGAGTTTTAAACCAACTAAAAGAAACCCCACCATGAAAAAACCATCAGATAAAGTAGATAATACCTATAGTCTATTTTAATGCTTCCCCAGTGATGGCTGAAACAAAAGTCACAATTCCTAAATATGCTGTGTTTTTATGGAAAACACCTTTCAATATGACAAGTAAAATAATAAGAATACTTATAGCAAATAGGGCTTCACTTAGTCCAAATGTATTATTCTGTGCTACCAAACTTTCAACTGCTGAGGCTAAAATATTGCGCCTCATAATTGTATTAGCTAATGTATATTGGATAACTATCCACCATGTTCTATTTGATGCAATAAACTGAAGTGTTTCCACTCCATTCATATTTGGATTGTAATCCAAGATTAAGAGAAGCACACTGGGCGTTATCATACCAAGAACAATATAAAGAAATACTGAAATGCCTCCTGCCCTATAAAGTCTTCTCCATGATGGATCTGGACTTGCAATAACTTCTACTGATTTGTGTATAGGAGCTTCCATTCTATCCTCCTTTAATGCTTCTCAATTAGCGCAAGTTTACACAAAAGTAGAGTAGAAAGTATGCCTTTAATAAATTATTAAAATGAGTTATTACTGGCTTTTTTCCTGAAATATAAATTTTTTCATAATATCCAGAAAAGAAAGAAGTTCTTTGGGTACAGATGAAACACGACGTGATGCTCGGATTTTTATAGATTTTCCATTTTTTATGGTCTCCAATATTTCATACACATCATCTGCAATAGGCTTTTCAGGAAGATATTCTTTTTTCAAAGTTAATTTAGAAATTTTCTCGAATTTTTTCTTGATTTCAATTAATTGCTTTTTAGATAGTCTGAATATTTTTATTTTCCTATTTTTTCTTTTCAACTTAAACCATCCATCCGAATATAATCTGACCTCTTCACTAAAACCTGCAATTCCGCCCTGTATTTTATAAGTTACCCATGGTTTGAGTTTAAATATTATCTTACAAGAGGACTTGTTTCCTGCTCTATCATAAATTACTGTTTGCAGTATATTTTCCCCTTCCCTTAGATATTCTTCTTTCAATTTTCCGCTTGCTCTTTCATCTTCTATTTCAAAAAGAGAAGAAATATCTTTTCCATTAAGAAAAACCTTTAGGGAATTCTTGTTTATCCCACTTACAACACATTTATCTCGATACACAATTTCTATAACTGGTGTGAATTCAGTTATTGTAGATTCATTGTTTGGTGACTTTATAAAAATATCAGGAGTTGATTTATCAGACAAAAAAGCAAGTGCTATACCCGAAGGCCCCCCATTAAAAAGAACTATCTCGCCAGTGGCACATAAATCAGGATAAGTATGGTCAGGATCATAGTGTTCTGAAAATCTTTCTAACCCTTTGTCTATTTTAATAACTTTTTTCTCCTCAAGATTAATAATATAAACTCCTTTTTCTCCTTTGTAAGAACCATTAAAAACAACTTTCCTCCCATCTTCGCTAACCATCAGTTTATGCCATGGTTCCCAGCTTTTTATATTAAGATCCATTAATAGATTATTTGTATTCAAATTCACAATTTTTAAAATATCTTCAGGATACTTATCCACAACATATGCGATTATTTCTCCTGAACCGTCTGTAGCAATGGATTTGATTTCTCCTTTTTCTCTAATTATTTGAGTTCTCTCTGTCCCATTGAGATTAACCTTCCAAATCTGATTCCCTTTTAAATAAAAAACTGATTTTTCAGAAAGAGCAATGACACTCATACCTCCTCTCGGAATATAACCCTCATCTAACTTTCTAAAGCCTGAACCATCTGTTTTGATGAAACCAATATAATTTGGATCAGCATCAATCCCTCTGAAAATAACAAAAACACCATCCTTGCTTATATGAGGTTCTATACTGTGAGAATAACCTCCATACTTTCTGGGAAGACTATGGGTCAACCTCTTAATCATGCCCTTTCCTAAATCCATTAAAAGAATTTCTTCTATCTCGTTCTTTCCTATTTTCGCACTGAAACAGAGTTTTCTCAGATGTAAATCAATATCCCAGTTCTGAGTTCTAATCGATGGCACATAGATTTTATTACCTTCATTGTCTGTCCCAGGAATTTTAATTTTTTTAAAATCATTAAGATAAATAGATTGAAAGCCAATTTCATTAAGTCCAATTCTAAAAACAATTTTATCTCCAAAAGGTGTAACTCTTGCATAACCAATACCGGGAACATGTTTGGACTTATCAGGTGTAGGCAAAGCAATAACGAACAATTCATCATCCTTATAAAGCACATTCTGCAATTCAGGTTTAAATGGAACAAATATTTTGAGTGCTATTTTGTGATATTCAATATTCCCCGAATGAATTTGAGAAAAAATTAATAAAAGGAAGAATACAGGAATGAATATCCTCATTAGTATTTTTTTATTCATTTTCATTAATATTTTTATGAACTCAATTTACTACCTTATTTTAATTTCTTTTAAAAATTATTAAATTTAAAAATAAATGTCAATTTCCCATCCTGTTTCTATTTCAAAAAATGAGAAATCACCTGCGAGTTAAATCTTTTTTCGCTTCTTAGAAAATTCAATTGTAAGCCATCTGTTGAAATTTCTTTGTCCCATGATGGTAAATTATGTCCTATATTCCTCATAACCTTTATAATTATATTAAATGAAATAGGGTGCTTTGCATTAGAAAATAAGAATAACTTACATAATTAAGTGCTTAATGAACTAAAGCCTATTTTAAATACTGTCCATCTCCAATAAAATAATTGCAAAAAAGAAATAATGTGAATTTTTAAAGGTAAGTTTTAAAAAATTTTCTTCAGGCTTTTAATTGTTAATTTTCCCCAGACGAAGCTAAGTGTGGCTGCTGTCACATTTCCCAGAACTATTCCCCACCAGATTCCAATGAGCTTATAATTAAGAAGAATTCCGAATAAGTAACTGAAAAATACCTGCATTATAATTGTTCTCAAGAAGGTAACTGCAAGGGCTTTTTCGCCATGACCTATCCCTTGAAACATTGAGGAAGTTAGCATTCCAAATGGAACAGCTGGAAGGAACCATACCAATGAGCGGAAAGCTTTTATTAAATCACCATGTATGTGTACTGCATCTTTTGAATAGGTAAAAAGATAGGAAAGTTGAGGAGCCAAAATTACAACCAAAATAACAATACCAATCTCTATGATAAATCCAAACTTTATACTGTAAAGATAGCCTTTCTTTAATTTATTAATATCCCTTGCACCATATGCAGATGCTGTCACTGCAGTAACACCAATCGCAATTCCTAATAGAGGAACAATCCCTATCATTATAATGCGCCATGCGCTCGTGAATATTGCAATTCCATCAGTGCCTCCTGCTTTTACGATTATGATGTTCAAAATTATCATAGTGAGGGACATTGAAAGCTGAGCAAAGGATGATGGAATTCCCACTCTAAGAATTTCTTTTATTATTCCAGTATTAAATTTAAATGATTTAAATTTTATATCAACATATGTATCCTTTTTTATAAAAAGCCAGTAAATCATTAATAATGAAGTAATAAAAATTGAAGTAAGTGTGGCCCAGGCTGCACCAACCACTCCCAATCTGAATTTATAAATAAAAATTGGATCCAGAAACATATTCAAGCCAGAACCAAGAATCATTGCATACATAGCCCGTTTCGTATCTCCTTCTCCTCGAAGTATACCACTTGCAATGTTTGTAAAAACCAGAATTATTGCACCTCCAACAAGTATTTGTCCATAATTTACAACTAATTGAAGAACCTCGCCTTTAGCTCCAATTGAAGTAAATATTTTTCTAAGAAAAGGGAATATTAGAGAACTTAATAAGATTCCTATAATGAAACCGATTACAAGAGTATGAATTGCAGAAGAATCAGCCATCTTTTTGTTCTTTGCACCAATTTTTCTGGATATAGCTGAACTTCCACCTATTCCAATTCCAATGGCAAGGGATAAAATAATCATGAATAAAGGAAAGAATAAACCAATTGCAGCTAATGCATTTGAGCCAAGCCCAGCAACCCAGATACCGTCCACAATGTTATAAAGTGCCTGAACAAACATTGCAACAATCATTGGCCCGGAAAGCTTAAGCACAGCTTTTTTTGGATCTCCGAGTAAAGTTTTAACCCCCCGAGTCAAATTTTCATCCATTCTTCCTGCATCTTCTTCCATTTTTGAAATTAAAAGTATAAAAAATTTTCTCTTTTATGGAAAGTTTTTTCTTTCTTTTCCACTTTTTCGAAAAAGTGAAAAATTAAACTAAACTAAAGTTAAACTTGAAATATCTGAACTAAATATGATAAAAGATAAACAGCATTAAATAGACAAAGGTGGGAGAATGGATTATCTTCTTCAACTTTTTAAAGCTTTAGCTAATACTAAAAGAATTCAAATTATTGAATATCTTTTAAAAAATGGAGAAACACATATTGATACAATTGCTAAGGATTTGAAAATTCCTCTTGCCACATGTTGTAGAAATCTCAAGATTCTTGAAAAAGTGTATTTGGTACTGAGTAAGATCAAAGATGGCAAAGCTTTTTATAAAATAAAAAACCCGAGCGAACACCCTTATCGAAAGGCTCTGGTTGGACTCATCAGACATCGGTTTAAAAAACAATATTCCACTTTTTCGAAAAAGTGAAAAATATAATTCAGTTCATATTTTAGAGCTTGAAGGATAAAAAAATTTAAAGAAAAATTGCAACCATAAAAGAAATATCTCGTATGAATGTTATGGATTTGCTCCCTTCTTTGAAAAGGAGGTATGTGAGAAAATGAAATCAAAAGGTATTTTAATATTTTCCCTTTTATTTTTTTTAATATTTACAATGGGTTTCAAATCGACTACAAAATCTAATCTATCTGATTCATTCGTGATCAAAAATGTAAGAATTTTTGATGGCGAAAAAGTAATTCCCGAGGGATCTGTCATTATAATCAATGGGAAAATTAATGCTGTTGGTAAAAAAATCTTTATTCCAGAAAGTGCTCAAATAATTGAAGGGAAAGGAAAAACTCTATTGCCAGGACTCATTGATTCACATGTTCATATAATTAATACACAGGCCCTTGAGCAGTGTTTAATTTTTGGTGTTACCACAGTTATTGATATGTTCATGGATGTAAATTTAATGAAAACAATAAAGGAAAAGCAGAAATCTGGCCAGGCTCAGAATATGGCTTATCTTATCTCAGCAGGAACTCTTGCAACAGCTCCAGGAGCTCATGGAACTGAATACGGAATCAACATTCCAACTTTGAGCAAACCTGAAGAAGCTTCTGCCTTTGTTAAATCCAGAATTGCTGAGGGTTCTGATTTTATTAAAATAATTTATGAAGAAGGAAAATCTTCTCGTTCCTTAAAACTATCTACAGTATCTGCTCTTATTAAATCCGCCCATAAAAATGGAAAAATAGCTGTGGTTCATGCAGCCACTTTAAAAAATTGTATTGATGTAATAAAAAGTGGAGCAAATGGGCTTGCACATATCTATTTCAATAATGCTTATAATCCACATTTCGGTCGTCTTATGGCAAAACACGAGGCTTTTATCATCCCTACTCTCGCTGTAATTGAAGGAATGAATGGAATTTCTGATGTCCAATCACTAGTTAAAGATACTAACATCTCTCCCTATCTTACACCAAAAGACATTAAATTCCTTACTGCAAAAATAGCGAAAGAACTTACTTCAAAAGAGAAAAAATCTAAAATTGAAATTATCAAAAAAGTTATCAGACAATTAAAAGAAAATCATGTTCCAATTTTAGCTGGAACTGATGCACCAAATCTCACAACAACTTTTGGAGCTAGTCTACATCATGAGCTTGAACTTCTTGTAAAAGCTGGATTAACTCCTCTTGAAGCTTTAAAATCAGCCACCCTACTTCCTGCAAAAGAATTCGGTATAAAAGGAAGAGGAGCAATCAAGCCAGGTGCTATTGCAGACCTTATTTTAGTAGATGGAGATCCTATTAAAAATATAAAAGTAACAAGACGAATTGTTGCTATCTGGAAAGAGGGAAAAAGAGTGGATAGAGAAAAATATCGCTTAATGGTTAAAAAAGAATGGGAAAGAATAGAGGAGTTAAAAAAGACTCCTCCTCCAGAAAATTTAAAATCAGGACTTATTAGTGATTTTGATAGTGATAAAATAGACTCTAATTTTGGAGCTGGATGGGTGATTTCAACTGACTCTGTCTTAGGTGGAAAGTCAAAAGCAGAAATGAAATTGACTAAAGGAGGAGTAAAAGGAAGTCGAGGATCGCTTCTTGTAAAAGGAGAGATAATTGAAGGAAACTTTATAAAGTGGGCAGGTATCATGTTTAATCCTGGACAAACTATCATGGCTCCTGCAAATCTTTCATCAAAGAAGGCAATCTGTTTCTGGGCAAAAGGCACACCAAGAAAGTATGCAATTATGATCTTTGCTCAGCATCTCGGTTTTTTCCCTTCAATTAAAACTTTTCAACTCGGACCTGAATGGAAAGAATATGTTTTTTATTTTAAAGACTTTAATCTTGAAGGTTATGATATTCAAGGAATATTTATAGGAGCTTATCAGGAAACTGGAGAATTTTGGTTTCAAATAGATAATGTTCATTTAAAATAAGAAGATTGACTTACAAAGAACCCCCCTACTGACTATTTACTTATTTAAAAAATATAAAATTTTCTTGAATTTGTGAAATTTTTATGGTATGTTAGTGAATGGTCACTAACATGAAAAGATCAATATTTTCACTTGAGGAAGAAACAAGAAAAAAGGAAATCATCGACATATCCTTAAAAATTGTGGATGAATATGGGGTAAAAGGACTTACTGTGGCAAGAATTGCCAAGGAAATAGGTTTTGCTGAATCAGCACTCTATAGGCACTTCAAATCAAAAAAGGAAATTATTTCATTAATACTGGACAGCATCCATCTTGAAGCAAAAAAGAATTTTAAGGAAATAGTAAATAATGCAAAGGATGTATTCGAAGCCCTGAGCGAACTGCTAAAAAATCATTTAGAATTCCTTGAAAAATATCCTGGAATATTTAAAGTCCTCTACTCTGACGAAATCCATATAGGTGATGAATTTCTTCTCGAAAAACTCAATAATGTAATCAATACTGTGATTTCAATCATTGAGAATGCGGTAAATATTGGTAAAAGGAAAAAATTAATAAAAGAAAATGTAAATCCAGCACTTGCTGCCATTCATTTTCTTGGAATAGTCCAGACTGCCTTCTCCTTCTGGACAATAAAAAATAGGAAATCTTCTTTGATAAAAATAGGAGATAGTTTACTAAACCAGTTTTTTGAAGGAATAAGGGCATAAATTTTTTTAATATAAGAGAGTGAATATTCACTCTCAGGAGACAAGAGATGCTCGGAAAAATAGCTGAATTCATTATTAAAAAAAGGTGGCTTGTAATTACAGTTACTGGAATTCTTACCATTTTCTTCATTTACCAAATGAAGAATTTATATTTTGAGAACAGAATAACTGAATGGCTCGACAAAAAAGACCCCATCATCAAACTTTTTATTGACATAGGAGATAAATTCGGAACCAATGAACTTGTAATGATCGCATTGAAATCCAGGAATGGAGAAATCTTCTCGAAAGAAAATTTAATCAAACTTCGCAATTTAACTGAAAAGCTCAAACAATTTAAAGAAATTTCCCATGTAAAATCAATAATTAACATGCCGGATATCAAAAGGATTGAAGATGGAATAGAGGTGAGAGATTTTCTTGAAGACATTCCGGAAAACAGCGATGAACTTAAAAAGATAAAAGAATATGCTCTCTCAAAAGAATCTTATGTGAACAACATAATTTCAGAAAACGGAAATTTATTAGCCCTTGCTATTTATATTAAAAGCGGAGAAGATCCTGTTAAGACATTTGGAGAAATCATAAAGCCTGAGGTTGAAAAGTACTTCTTAAAAGTAGCTGAAATCTATTATGGAGGCGACCCTTCTACAGCTTACTTTGCGGACGACTTCCTAAAAAAGGATTTAAAAAAATTAGTTCCTATTATTATTCTGGCAATTGTAATTATCCTTCTCATGAGTTTTGGAAATGCAAGAGGCGTTATTCTACCATCTTTAGTTGTTTTTATTGCAACTCTCTGGGTTTTTGGATTAATGGGTTTCATGAAAAGTCCAATGAATTTAATCACCCCTGCCCTACCTGTCTTGCTCATAGCCCTTGGTTCTGCTTATGGAATTCATGTAATGTCAAAAATCTTTAGTGCTAACAATTCAGTATCTAATCTTTCACCTGAAACAAAACTGAAAAAGGCAATTTCAGAGGTATTTGTGCCTGTAATTATGGCAGGTCTTACTACAATTATAGGTTTCTGTTCTTTTCTCACTGCAAAATTTTCAATTGTAAGCGAATTTGGAATTTTCTCTGCAATAGGAATCTTATTCTCAACTCTCATAGCAATTTTTTTCATCCCTGCAATGTACAGAATTTTACCTTTAAAAAATATAAACAAAAAAAACAAAAACAGGGAAAAGCTATCTTATTTTCTAAAGAAAATTTCAAATCTTGTAATAAATTATCCCAAAGGTGTAATCATTATATCTCTCACAATATTTATAATTTTCATTTTATGGATTCCAAAGATTGAAAAGAAGGTTAATTATATTGAATACCTTCCAAAAAACAGCATTCCAAGAGTCTCCTTTAATGTTATAAAAAGGAGTCTTGGTGGAGCTTATCCACTCACAATTTATTTTAAAGGCAACAATCTAAAATCTCCTTCTATATTGAAAATAATGAGGAGGATCGAAAATTATATTTTGAACCTTCCAGAAGCAAAAAATCCTTTTTCAATAACAGATTTCATCCAGGAAATCAATTATCAATTGAATGACTGGTACCATATTCCAGACACATATAGAGGGGTTGGGAATTTATGGTTTTTTATGGAAGGAAGGGAGGAATTAAAACAGGTGATTACAGAGGATTTTCAGGAAGGTTTGATTTTCTCAAAAATACCTGAGTCAGATTTTAAATTTGCGAAAAATGTTAGGGATAAAATTAAAAATTTTCTGGAAAAAGAGTTTTCAGGAAAATTTTATGAATATAGATTAGAAAATCTGGATAAAGAGACTGAAATCAAGCTCAGAATAAGGGAAATGGAAAATATATTAGATGAAATAAAATGGCTTTCTGAATATTATGGTGGAAAAAATAGTTTTAAAAGAGAAATTGCAAGAAAGAAACTAACTGACTTAATTCAAAATATGCCAGAACCCATAGATGAAGATGTATTAAAGATTATAGACGAGAAATTTAAAGAATATATATTCTCTGATTATTTTGATTTTTGGATCTCTCAAAGAATAAAAAATGAACTTTATGAGACTTTAAAAAAAGAAATATTGAGAAAGGAATTCAAAACACAAAATATTTTAAAAATACTTAAAAAATTGATTCCTGATTCTGAATATGATGATGAAATTGCAAATGATGTTGCAGATACGTTGATTTTTACAATCAATGAAGCGAAAAGAATTGCTTTTATTGAAAGAGCTATTGAAAGTCTGGGCAATGCTTTTTCTGAAAATTTATTAAAGAATGAAAATTTTTATAAAAAAATGAAAGGACTTTTATATGAAATAACAGATAATCTCGTTATTCTTAAAGAGGAAGAATTTAATGGTATAATTGGAAAACAAATTAAACTCGAGAAAGTTGAACAGAGTGGATTCCCATCATTCATGACAAGACTTGATAAATTTCTATTCACTTCTCAGATTCAATCACTTCTCCTCGCATTTATTGTTACATTCATTGTGATGGTAACAATGAGAAAATCATTTATTCTCGGTGCAATTTCAATAATTCCTATAACATTTACTCTTGGAATCATATATGGATTTCTCGGTTTATCAAATATTCCTCTTGACTATGTAACTATGACAATTGCAGGAATTTCAATTGGAGTTGGTATAGATTACGCAATTCATCTAATTTATGAGATAGGAATAAATGTAGATAGAGGTCATCCTCTGATTGAAGCTATAAGACTTTCTTATTTTGAAAAGGGAAAAGCCATAATTGTAAATTCTTTGGCTGTAATGACAGGTTTTGCAGTTCTTCTTCTCTCTTCAATGAGTCCGCTTCGTCATCTTGGTGAAGTAATGATAGGCTCAATGTTTCTATCTGCTTTCTCTGCCCTTACAATACTACCTGCTGTTATTTTATTGGTTAAACCAAAAATTGGAGGTAAAAAATGAAAAAATTAATTTTTATATTCTTTAGTTTATTTTTAATTCTAAATTTTAATCTCTGGGCAATAACTGGAAAGGAAATTTTAAAAAAAGTTGAAGAAAGAACAATTGGGGAAAGAGCACCAAAGGATGTTGAGGCAATAATGAGCATGACTATAGTGAGTTCAAAGGGAAAAAAGAAAATAAGGGAACTCAAAGTTTGGTCCAAAAACAATATTGATAAAGATGACTGGAGGGTCATGAAATTCCTATCTCCTCCGGATGTGAGAAATGTGGGTTTCCTAGTTCTATCAGATGATCGGATGTATCTTTATCTTCCGGAATTTCACAGGATAAGAAGAATTGCATCCCACAATAAAAAGGAAAGTTTTATGGGCTCGGATTTCTCTTACGAGGATATGGGAACATCTGGATTTACAAGATTTTATGATGCAAAGCTTTTGAGTGAAAATGAAAATGAGTGGGTCTTAGAACTCACGAGAAAATCTGGTGTCTCAAAACCATATTCTAAAATTAAAATGTGGGTTTCAAAAGAAATAGAAATTCCTTTTAAAATGGAATTATATGATGATTCTGGAAAATTATGGAAACTAGCAGAACAGGAAGCAAAAAAAATTGAAAATTATTGGATTCCAGTAAAAATAAAAATGACAAATGTAAAAAAGAATTCTTATACAGTGCTTGAAATGAAAGATATTAAAGTTGATCAAGGGCTTGGGAATCAAATTTTCACACAAAGATTTTTGAGGAGGAGAGTAAAATGAAAAAGGTACTGATTTTACTTTTTGCCCTGTTATTTTTCCTAACACTTGGATACGCTGGAAATATTGACTTTTCAGGGAGGGTAAAACTTTTCACATCGCTCTTTCTTTCTCAAAATAAGAATGGTAAATATTTCACCCATGAGACTGGTGAATTTGCTTTTAAAAGACTTGAAACAAGGCTAAAATTAGCAGGTTATGTGACTGATAATGTCAGTTATGGAGTAAGACTCGATGCTTTTTCCCGACCCGATGCAATATTTAATCAGGTCTCATTCCCCGAAGCAAGTATTCTCGGCACTCCATCAGCAACAGAGCCCTTTGAACTATCCCTTTATGAGGGCTATATTAAAATTACAAATTTTCTTATTGAAAATCTTGATCTCACAATTGGTAAACAGCGCATCCAATGGGGAACAGCTGATAAGATGAATGTGGTTGATAATCTTAATCCAGTGGATTTTGCGAACTTTTTCACTTTTGACCCTGATTATTTTGCAGAGCGACGGCCACAAAATGCAATTAATTTGGAATATTATATTTCTGATTTCACAAAGATTCAACTTATATGGCTCCTCTCGCGACAGTATGCTCCCCTACCCTCGGGCTTTACATACATGCTCATGAAGAATTACAACTTACCTGTCTATATTGAAAGTGAAAAACTGCTCTTAAGAAATACCAATTACGGTTTGAGATTTTCAACTGTATTCCTCAATACTGATGTTGGATTGAGTTATTACTCAGGGAATTATCATCTTCCAGTTCTGTACAAGATTTCCCAATCACCATACTGGACGCCATCTCAATATTATAAATACCCTGAAAAAGATATTTTTGGGATTGACCTCTCAGGAGAAATACATTCCATTGGCTGGTGGGCAGAATTTTCTTATATCAAACCTGAAAAAATAAAGGGGCACTTGGAAACACAGATTTTAATTGGAAAGAAATATCTACCTGTGAAAAAAGAATTTCCAGTTTTTGAAAAAGGATATTATAAGTGGGTAATTGGTGCAGACTATACAATTGGAATAGGGAACGGTATATATCTGAATGCCCAGTATTTACATGGATTTTTTGATGAAAGAGACTATTCTGTTCTATATGAAAAATATTTAGGATTTAAAAAAGGAATGTTCTTTGGAGAAATTGAAGATTATCTGATTACAAGAGCAGAGTATAAAATGCTGGAAGACAATCTTAAAATAGAACTCGGAGGAATTATGGAATTCGCCAAGAAAAATGCTTTTTCTTTCATCCCTTCCATCGAATATAGATTCTCTGACGCTGTTATTTTTCAGATGGGCGCTTTTATTGTTTTTGGAGACGAAGAAAATACAAAATTTGGTGTATTTAAGAAAGACAAACTTCTATACATGCTTTTTAAAGTTGATTTTTAGTTTTGACTATATTGATATAATTTAATATAATTTAGCAAAGTGAAAGAAAGTAGAGTCATCGCATTCTTTTTGGGAATTATTTCTCTATTTATAATTGGTGTATTTCTGAAATATTCAAAACCTGTGCTCGTTCCCTTTTCCCTTGCTGTGTTTCTCTCTTTCCTATTGAATCCTGTGGTGGAATTTTTAACAAGGAAAAAAATCCCCAAAGCTATTGCAATCATATTTATATTGATTTTTACATTCATTCTTCTTTATTTACTCGGTTTGCTACTTTATTCAAGTGGAAAAGCTTTTGCTTCTGATTTACCCCGTTACGGGAAAAAATTTGACGTCCTTATTACAAATCTATCACAGAAATGGAAGCTAACTTCTGGTAGACTCGAATCAATTGATTGGGCAAAACAACTAAACTTTTCATCTATTGCCTCTTTTCTTCTCTCAAGCCTTGGTTCGTTTTTGAAATTTCTCACAAATCTTTTTTTGGTGTTGCTATTTCTTGTTTTTATACTGGCAGGTAGAGGAAGACTAAGGGATAAGATTCTTAAGAGTTTTAAGGGTCAAAACTCAAAAAAAATCATTGAAATTATATCCAATGTTGATCGGCAGGTCTACAGGTATCTTTCAATAAAAACATTTATAAGCCTAATAACAGGAATTCTGGCAGGATTAGTTCTCTATATTTTTGGTGTAAATTACGCAGTACTATGGGGTTTTCTCACTTTTCTTTTGAACTATATTCCAAATCTCGGTTCAGTTATAGCAACTGTGTTTCCTGTTCTCATGGCAATTATTCAATTTGAAAAAATTTGGACAGCTTTATGGATTTTACTAATCCTGATTGTAATTCAAACATTAATGGGAAATGTCATTGAGCCGAGAGTCCTTGGAATAAGGCTTGGTCTTAGCCCGCTTGTCGTGATTCTTTCCCTTATTTTCTGGGGATGGCTTTGGGGAATTGTAGGAATGATTTTGGCGGTCCCAATTACATCAACAATTAAAATTATATGTGAGAATATTCCAGAACTTCGAGTCGTAAGTGAATTGCTGAGCCAATAATTTTCAGCAAGTCAAATGAAAAGCACCAACTGTCTTCTTTGATTGGAACATTTCATTAAAAAGTGTAACTGCTTTTTTGGTTTTCTCTATATATAATTCAATCCCTTGCTCTTTGATAAATTCTCTTAAATCGTCGGGAACTTTCATAATCCCGTAAAATCCCGTCCCAATAATCAATACTTCAGGTTTTTCGGATAGAATTTCTTTTATATCCTCCTTGCAAAGAGAATGCCCTTTTTTTCTCCACCATGAATCTTTTATTCTATCAGGAAAAATAATTAAATCTGAGGTATATTTCCTATCATTGACAATCATTTGACCAAAAGTGTAAGATTTGATAATCATCTTCCCTTCTCCAGTATTTTTTTACAATTATTACAGAATTCATGGGATTTGTAATCCGTATCCTGAAGACTATTCGAAAAATGCATGACACACCTTGAGTTTGGACAGTGATTTAGTCCAAAACAATGTCCGAGTTCATGAATTGCCTCTTTTAATATTCTCAATTCAAATAGCTTTTGATCAGGTCTTAAACCATAGTATTCCTGTCTTAATCTTGTAATTGATATCAGAGCAGTCTTTCCTCCAAGTTCTGCCTGACCGAATACAAAATTAAGATGGGGAACATACAGATCAACATCAGTAATTCCAAGGAGTTTTATAGCATCTCTTGGAATCCTTCTTTTTAATTCAGATAAAAATACGGGCGAAAGATATTGATTTCTTTTTGGATTATATGCTGAAGAAGGAATACCCAATTCTTTAGTGATTTTCACCTTATACCCGAATCTCTTTTCAAGTTGAATTGCCAATCTTTTTAAAATACCTGCATCTATTTTATTAAATGGAATTATATAAATTGTCCCTTTCATTTACTTTTTTTGCATGAAAAATAACTCTGCAACAAAATCCTTTATTCTCTTCCCGAATATACTTTCCAAAACTTTTTTCGCAGCTCTCTGCTCTGCACTTTTTTTGGTTCTGCCTTCTGCTTGAGCAAGCGATTGACCTTTCCACATCACTTCGACTTTAAATGTTTTATTATGCTCAGGACCACTTTCCTCAATTACCTTATAGGATGGAGGAGGTAAATTTCTTTTTTGATAATATTCCTGAAGAGCTGACTTATAGTTATCCACATAAAAGGACTTTCCTTTCAATTTTTTAAAGAAACTTTGAAGAAATCTTCTTAGGAATTTTCTTGCTTTTGAAATTCCACTATCAAGATAAATAGCAGCAATAAGAGCCTCAAAAGCACCTGCAAGGATTTTTGTCTTTGTTCTTCCACCAGTTAATAGCTCTCCCTTTCCAAGCAAGAGATACTCTCCGAGATTAATCTTTTTTGCAAATTCACATAGGGTGGAAGCATTTATTGCGGTTGACTTTAGTTTTGAAAGATAGCCTTCTGAGAAATCAGAAAAGTTCTTATAGATATATTCAACTACAATAAAATTCAGAATAGCATCTCCAAGAAATTCGAGTTTCTCATTATGCTCATTTTCATTCTGATGTTCATAGCTGTATGAACTATGTGTCAAGGCTAATTTTAGAAGCTCTTTATTTTTAAATTCATAGCCTATTTCCCTTTCCAATATTTTTATCTTATCCTCAATCATTACCATTCACCTTTCATCCCAGACAATTTTTCCATTTACTATAGTCATAACTGGAGCTCCCCTTAATCTCCATCCATGGAAAGGTGTGTTTTTACTCTTTGATTGAAATTTATTTTTATCCACAATTATTTCCTTGTGAAGGTTTAAAATTGTTATATCTGCATCTGCTCCGACCTGAATTTTTCCTTTATTTTTGAGTCCGAGAATTGATGCAGGATTTGTTGAAAAGAGCTCAATACATCTCTGAATTGAAATTACCCCTTTATTGACAAAATGGTCAAGAATTAAGGAAATAGCTGTTTCAAGTCCATTTATGCCGAATGGAGCAAAATCGAATTCAACATTTTTCTCATCCTCTGTGTGAGGAGCATGGTCTGATGCTATAACATCAATCAAACCATTTTTCATTGCGTCTACTAAGGCATCAACATCGCTTTTGCTTCTCAAAGGAGGTTTAACCTTCAAATTTGTATCATAAGTTTCAAGACATGAGTCCGTTAAGATTAAATGATGAGGTGTTACTTCTGCACTAACTCTAACACCCTTCTCTTTTGCTACTTTCAAAAATTCCACCGAACCTTTTGTACTTATATGAGCAATGTGGAGTTTAGCTTTAGTCCTTTCAGCCAATATTAAATCTCTAACAACCATTATCTCTTCTGAGGCTGGAGGAATTCCAGTAAGTCCAAAGAGATACGAATAAAAACCCTCGTTCATTACCCCATTCTGACTCAAAGATTTATCCTCACAATGGTCTATTATTGGCACATCTATTAATCTGGAATATTCAAGTGCCCTTCTCATCAAATTGCTATCTGAAACAGGTTCGCCATCATCTGAAAAAGCAATTGCTCCAGCATCTCTGAGGTCAACCATATCTGTAAGTTCTTTGCCTGCTGAACCAACGCTTATAGCAGCCACTGGATACACATTAACTACTGCTTTTCTTTTTGCTTCAGATATTATGTATTCTGTAACACCTCTATTATCATTTACAGGATTTGTATTTGGCATACAACATATTGTGGTAAAACCTCCTTTTGCAGCAGCTTTTGAGCCTGTTTCAATAGTCTCCTTGTCTTCTCTCCCAGGCTCTCTTAAATGTACATGCATATCAATAAAACCAGGTGCTACAACCAGACGAGTTGCATCTATTATTTTTGCCTGGCTATCCTCAATCTTTGCTTTTATGTCTACGATTTTTCCTTTTTCAATTAAAATATCAAGGGTGTCGTCAATTCCGGATGAGGGGTCAATTACTCTACCATTCTTTATTAAAATTTTCATTTGCCCCCTCCACCTAAAAGAAGATATAAGATAGCCATTCTCACTGCTATGCCATTTTCCACCTGTTTCAGAATCACCGATTTTGAACTATCAGCCAGATCTGTAGATAATTCAATTCCTCTATTTATTGGACCAGGATGCATGATTATAGCATCCTTTTTAGCATTTTTCATTTTTTCAGGAGTCAAACTATAGAGATTACGATATTCTCTTAGAGATGGGAAAAAGTTTTTACCTTGTCTTTCCCGCTGAATTCTTAACATCATTACAACATCTGCATCTTTTAGGGCATTATCAAAATTATAGTCAATCTCCACTCCAAATTCTTTAAATTCAGGTGGGACAAGAGGCGGTGGCCCACTGAGCACAACTTTAGCTCCCATTTTTGTTAAAAGGAAAATATTGGATTTAGCAACTCTGCTGTGAAGTATATCCCCTGCAATAACAACCTTTAATTTAGAAAAATCTCCCTTCATCTGCCTTATTGTCAGGGCATCCAGAAGTGCCTGCGTCGGGTGTTCATGAGTCCCATCTCCTGCATTGATCACAGAAGATTTACAGAAGGTTGTTAAAAAGTAAGGTGCACCTGATGCTGGATGTCTGATTATTATGGCATCAGGTCTCATTGCTTCAAGATTCAGAACAGTATCCTTCAAAGTTTCCCCTTTTGCAACACTACTCACACTAGAATTAAAATTTATTATGTCAGCACTCAACCTTTTAGCAGCAATCTCGAAAGAACTTCTTGTTCGAGTGCTTGGCTCATAAAAAAGATTGATTATGGTTTTTCCTCTTAAGGTTGGAACCTTTTTAATTTCCCTTATTGAAATTTCTCTGAAGGACTCAGCGGTATCCAGTATTGTTAAAATATCCTCTTTATTTAAATCCTTTATACCCAATAAATGTTTATGATTAAACGCCATTTTTTTATCCTCTCTGATTAAATTTCAGAAGGCTCTGTTATCAGGACTTCGTCCTGCCCATCAATCTCCTTTAAGTGAACCTTCACGATTTCACGCCTTGATGTGGGCAGGAATTTTCCAACATAATCAGCTCTTATTGGCAATTCACGATGGCCTCTGTCAATAAGAACAGCTAGCTGAATTGTTTTAGGTCTTCCAAGATCAATGAGGCTGTCCATCGCAGCTCTTACTGTTCTTCCAGTAAAAAGAACATCATCCACGAGGACCACATCCTTGTTTTCCACCGGAAAATTTATTTCAGTCTTTTTCACTACAGGCTGAGGATGAAGTGCAGAAAAATCATCTCTGTAAAGGGTTATATCCAGTATGCCCACTGGAACTTCTATTTTCTCAATTTCCTTTATGATGTCTGCTATTCTCTGGGCAAGATAAATTCCTCTGGTTCTTATGCCTATTATTACAACATTATCCAGATCCCTGTTTCTTTCTAGAATCTCCATGGTAATCCGGTTCAAAGCTCTTTTGATTTTTCGAGCATCCATAATTTTAGCTTTAATTTTTTCAGTCATGTCTCACTCCTTTCGTGATTACAATTTTGGATTTTTTACTGAAGTTCATTCTTACCTAAGAGAATGCATTATCTTTTAAAAAAAGTCAAGCTGATTATTCAATAAGCTGTTTATAATCTAAAGTATTTATGCTAATATAAGAAAAATAGAAAATAAAGAAATAACAGGCAGATTTAATGAATTTAAACATAAAAAGACATAAACATAAACGTTTTTCGATTTCTAATTTTCGATTTCCGTTTTCCGTTTTTTAATCTTTCAAGGAGGTGAATTAAAATGAGGGACAGTTTTTCTCAATTTGCATTCAAAATGCCAAGAGTCTCAGGAAAAGCTATAAAAACAATAATTGGCATAGTTATAATTCTGATTCTTGTATTCGGCTCCATTTATCAGGTCAGTCCTGAAGAAGTCGGTGTTATACTCCGATTCGGAAAATATGTCAGAACAACAGGACCAGGACTTCACATGAAGTTTCCGCTTGGAATTGAAAAGGTGATTAAAGTTCCTGTGCAGAGACAGCTTAAAATGGAATTCGGGTTCAGAACAATAAAGCCTGGTGTAAGGACAGAATATGTTGTCACACCGGAAGCTGAAAAAGAGGCAGTAATGCTTACAGGAGACTTAAATGTGGTTGTTGTTGAATGGATAGTCCAGTATAAAATCAAGGACCCCTATAATTATCTGTTCAAAATGCGGAATGTTGAAGATACTTTTCGATATATGAATGAGGCTGTTGTGAGAAAGGTAGTTGGTGATCACTCCGTGGATGAAGTTTTAACAATTGGAAGAGCAAAAATAGCAAGTGAGGCAAAGGAGGAATTGCAGAGACTCTGTGACATGTATGAAATTGGAATTGAGGTAAGTCAGTTAATACTTCAGGATGTAAATCCACCTGATCCGGTTAAACCATCCTTTAATGAAGTCAATGAAGCCCTTCAGGAGAAGGAAAGAAAAATTAATGAGGCGTGGGCAGAATACAATCAGGAAATACCAAAAGCAAAAGGTGAGGCTGAACAAATGATAAGAGCTGCTGAAGGATATGCCACAGAAAGAATAAACAAAGCAATGGGAGATGCAAAAAGATTTATTCAAATTTATAAAGAATATTCTCGCGCACCAGAAATAACGAGAAGACGCCTGTATCTTGAAGCACTTGAAAAGGTGCTCCCAGAACTTAAGAGAAAAATAATTATTGATGAGAAATTAAAGAGCCTAATTCCACTTCTTGAACTGAAAGAGGAGGTGAAGAAAAATGAATAAAATGATGAGAAATATAGTGATTTTAATTGTGATAATTATTTTAATCATAGTATTGAGCGATGCCCTTTACATTGTCTCTGAAACAAATCAGGTTATAATAACCCAGTTTGGAGAACCCATAGGAGGAGCAATAACCTCTCCTGGACTCCATGTGAAAATTCCGTTCATTCAGAAAGCTCATTACTTCGAGAAAAGATGGCTTGAATGGGATGGAGATGCAAATCAAATACCCACAAAGGATAAAAAATACATATGGGTGGATACTTATGCTAGATGGAGAATAAGTGACCCGCTTAAATTCTTCCAAAGAGTTAAGGATGAAAGAGGAGCACAATCAAGACTGGATGATATTATAGACGGTGAGACGAGAAATGCGGTTGCCAATTTTGATTTAATAGAAATAGTCCGTTCAACGAACCGTGAATTTGAGCTGACAGAAGAATCTGCAATTCTTGACATTAAAAGAGCAATACCAAAGATAAAAACTGGAAGAGAAAAAATTGCTAAATTGATACTCGAAAGAGCCTCCAAAATAACACCTGAATTTGGCGTGGAGCTCAAGGATGTGAGATTCAAAAGAGTGAATTATGTTGAGGAAGTTCAGAAAAAGGTTTTTGATAGAATGATTGCAGAGAGAAAGAGAATAGCAGCAAAGTATCGTTCAGAGGGAGATGGAAGGAGTGCAGAAATAAGAGGACAGAAGGAAAGAGAATTGAAGAGAATCCTCTCTGAAGCGTATCGTAAGGTGCAGGAAATTAAAGGTAAAGCAGATGCTGAAGCTATAAGAATTTATGCTAAAGCATACAATCTTGATCCGGAATTCTACCAGTTTATGAAGACACTTGAGATATATAAGAACACTTTGAAGGATAATACCTGGTTACTTCTGTCAACTGACAGTGAATTTCTCAAGTACTTGAAGAGCACAAAAAGAAAATAAAAAATCCCTGACAGACAAAGTTTCTCATTGACAGAAAATCAGTATTATGATAATAAATTAGTGATGCTCCCCGGTAGCTCAATCGGCAGAGCGGGTGGCTGTTAACCACTAGGTTGCAGGTTCGAGTCCTGCCCGGGGAGCCATTTTCTATGAATCTTCAAGAATAATCGTTAACTACTTTTCATTAGTCGAATATTTAGGATTATAAACTCGTCATAGTTCATAGTACTGGGTTTTAATCAGTTTAACGTTTTTTTTATTTAAAATTTGATAATTAAAGATTGCTGTATACTCCACTATTATTGAGAACTTTTACACTATTCTGATTTTTGATAGTGGTTTTATTTCTCTTTTAAAATCCTACAAAGAAAAAATCTCTTAGTTAGTTATTGGTTAATATTTTTGTATAAATTACACATATCATTCTTTTAATTTTCTTTATTCTATTAAATCCCACTTTTTCAATTACTTATTCCCTCCTTAGCTAAAAAAGTTTATTTATACCTGCTTTTAAGAGAAAATTTAAAAAATACTTGACAGCAAATTTTACTTTTTATATTATGAATATGATTTTCAATTTCAAAATGGAGATTGATTATGCCCTTTGAAGATGAACGACAAATTTTTGAAAATTACATTCGCAGTAAAAACTTAAAGCAGAGTAAACAGAGAATGCAAATCTTGGAGATTTTCCTAAAAACAGAAAAACATCTCACAGCAGAAGAACTTTACAGATTAGTAAAAAGAAGGTTCCCTTCTATAGGATATGCCACTATTTATAGAACCTTGAAGCTCCTGTGTGACTGCGGGATTTGCAGTGAATTAAGACTCGATGATGGAACCATCAGATATGAGCATTTATATGGGCACGAACATCATGATCATCTTATCTGTATAAAGTGCGGAAAGTTTGTAGAAGTAGTAGATCCTGAAATTGAAAAATTACAAGAGAAACTTGCTAAAAAGGAAGGATTTATTTTAAAAAGGCACCGATTGCAAATGTATGGAATATGCAAAGAGTGCAGGAATAAGTGAAATTTTTTTAAGAATAAATTGAGAATGAAAATCATAATCAATTTTTATAGTTTGAGAGAAAGAGCAGAAAAAAATTTTTAAAATGGAGGTATAAAAAATGAGAAAGAGAAATTTACTTGTTGCTCTCGGGACTCTTGTAATGATTATGTGTATCTCTATAAAAGCTTTTACAGATAGAAAAAGCTATGTCTGGACCTATGAATATTTGACTATGCCGAAAGGAGAATTTGAGTTTGAATACTATTTGACCTTAGCGGTACCTGACCAGGATAAAACAAATATCAATACTTGGAAGCACTATTTAGAGATTGAACATGGTATTACTGACCATTGGGATGTGAGTTTGTACCAAGTGTTTAAGCAATCAAATAAGCAAAATAGCTCTGACTTTGAATATGATGGATTTAAAATAAGGACAAGATACAGAATTGGTGAAAAAGGCAAGTTCTTTTTAGATCCTCTTCTTTATTTTGAATATATTGGAGATGATGACCTTTCTAAACCAAATATATTTGAAGGCAAGCTCGTTCTGGCTAAAGATATTGGTAGATTTAATTTTGCTTATAATCAGATATTGAAACTAGAGTTAGAATCAAATGGAGAAACAGAACATGAATACGCTTTGGGAATAAGCTATGAAATTAGTCCCATTCTTAAATTGGGCTTAGAATCAAAAGGTAATTATACAGAGGGCAAATATTCTCTAGGCCCGACCATTTCCCATGGGGGGAGATTTTGGGTTTCTTTTGGCATACTTTTTGCGTTAAATGACCGAACCGACGATGTTCAAGCAAGAATGATTATAGGAATACCTCTTTAGGTTTTCCCCTCCCATGAAAACGAAGGAAAAATTAAAGACATAATTAAAGATTAAATGTTCATCAGATTCTATAAAAGGAGGCAGAAGAGACAAAAATAAGTAAGTCAAGCCCAAATTTCTTAGAATTGTTTTCAAGAAGGCACTTGGTAAAGACATATTTACCACCTTGATTAACTCTAAGAATCTCTGTAATAATACCGACTTTTCTCATTACATCTTCCATCAACACCACAGGATATAATAACACATGATGATGGATCATTGA
>Ga0209426_1000633_pt1 | contig 31614 bp, 32 predicted proteins | sample Deesub1362B_J571_FD_187697 | JGI IMG/M metagenome (GOLD analysis project Ga0209426, IMG submission 187697) | Deep oceanic, basalt-hosted subsurface ecosystem from Juan de Fuca Ridge flank, Pacific Ocean, CORK Borehole 1362B_J2.571 (SPAdes)... ...
AGCCATGGGGCAGCCATATATCCTCAGCGGTGTTTACTATAACCGCTATCTCCTCCTGGGGGAGAAGCTGCATAAAGCCCTGAAGCAGCTTCGGCGTACCTGTGCCGCCTGATAGAAGGGTTATCATCGCGTGTTATTGCATACTACTGGTTTATTTTACTTTCCACTCCTCCCCCTGGATGAAGTTATTCCGGTATCTCAGCCACGTTCGTGGTAAGCTTGGCGTACTTCACACCCTTAATCGACTTCAGGCGATTCAGAAGCTGCTTTATCGGGTTGCTGTCTCCGCGTACAACAATAACCTCAAGGCAGTGGTGCTTGTCCAGATGGATGTGAAGTGAGGAGTCAATAACCTCAGCGAAGTCGTGCTGCGCATCTGTAAGCTTTTCAAGCACATTGGTCTCATCGTGATCGTAGATTATTGAGATTGTACCGGCAATCTCGCCTGAGAGCTGGCTGATTACCCCGTGCTCTAAGATATAGCTCCTTATGGCGTCGCGAATCCCCTCACTCCTGGATACATACCCCTTCTCTTTGAGAATCCTGTCAAACTCCTCCAGAAGTTTCTCTGGTAGTGAGATGCTTATTCTCTCCATATTTGTGAATCTCTCTGCCAGGTTTTAAATCTTGCGCAGGGGTTTCCTCCCAGACGTGATGGAAGTAGTTTCTGTACAGCTTTATACACCCTGGATTGCGGTTATAAAGCGCAAAGACGTAGTTTGCAGGGTCATCGCTCGCCAGGATAAGCTCCTTCTCATCCACAACCACAAAGCGTGAGTGGTCGTGAGGATAGCGCTTGTATTCCACACCTATTTTATTAAACAGCTCCGCTGTGCCCTCGCTGAACTCGCCCAGGGCTTTAATGCTCACCCCTCGCCTCTTCGCATGCTCCAGCGCCCTAGCTATTGCCTCGGTTGTAACCGGCTTTATGCCAACAATGAGCACCTCACGCTCGGCGCTCTCCAGCATACTTATAAGCCTGTCATGGATGTTCTCCCTACCCTTGAGCATCCAGATTACCTCATCAAAGGACACCTCGTCCATGTGTTTCTGATAGAGGGGTGTGAGCTTTTTTATGAGTTCTTCCACTGCTTTAACACGAAGCTCAAGCTCCTTGGAGAGTATCTCGCGGGGGTCAACGGCACGGTACTTCCTGGGTCTTCCAGGCTGCACCACCACATAACCACGGCGCTCCAGGTTCTCAAGTATGTCGTACTCCCGCGAGTATGGAATCTGGGCAAGCTCCCGTATCTCCTTAACCGTCGCTGTCCCCTTAGCGACGAGCGCAAGGTAGGTGCGCGACTCATACTCTGTGAGGTTCATCAGCTTCAGATTCTCTATCAGCTTTTCATCAATCATTTCCGGCCGCTCCGTGAGTATAATAGGAAAACTTTATATATAAATTATTTACTTAAAATCAAGTAAAAAGTTTGGAGGTGCATATTGTGGTTGAGGCTGATGAGGTTCTCGATTGCAGCGGTCTTGTTTGTCCCATGCCTGTACTCAAGTCCAAGCAGGCTATGCAGAAGCTCGCTCCCGGAAAGGTGCTGAAAATAATATCCACAGACAAGGGCTCAAAGAACGATATACCTGCATGGGCAAAGCAGATGGGCTTTGAGCTCCTGGAGATGAGTGAGGAGGACGGGAAGTTCATATTCTACGTAAAGAAGCCCGCATAGGTGAGTAAGATGGCAGAAGAGAAGAAAAAGAAGATATGTATAATCGTAACCAAAGGTACCCTTGATGCTGCTTACCCACCCCTCATACTCGCGAGCACCGCTGCGAGCATGGATTGGGAAGCGCACCTGTTCTTCACCTTCTATGGCCTGGACATAATCAACAAGAAGAAGTACAAGAGCCTGAAGGTTGCCCCCATAGCTAACCCGGCGATGCCCATGCCAGTACCCAACATAATAGGCATGCTCCCTGGGATGACAGCCATGGCAACGATGATGATGAAGAACATGATGAAGAAGCACAATGTGCCCAGCATTGAAGACCTGATAAACATGTGCAAGGAGATGGGCGTCAAGTTCTACGCTTGCCAGATGACCATGGATGTGATGGGCTGCCCTGAGAGCGACCTTCTGCCAGTGGTGGACGCTTGCCTTGGTGCGGCGGGTTTCCTGGACATCGCCAGCGACGCTGATGTGACACTCTTCGTTTAAGATTTCGCTCTTTTATTCTTATTTTTCTGTTGAAATAATGGAAGGATATATCGGAAAAGTTTAATAGTATTAGTGATAACTTTATTTCATGGAGGCGAGGTTTTACACGCCGGAGGAGGAGGGGAAGGTTAAGTGCTACCTGTGCAGCCATCGCTGCATTATATCTCCAGGAAAGCGTGGTATATGCGGTGTGAGGGAGAATAAAAAGGGTAAGCTCTATACGCTTGTTTACGGCAGGGCTATATCCTACAACATCGACCCGATTGAAAAAAAGCCCCTGTACCACTTCCTTCCCGGCACAAGGAGCTACTCAATCGCTACAGTGGGATGCAACTTCCGCTGCCTTCACTGCCAGAACTGGGAGATTTCTCAGATGCCCCGTGAGAGGGATGGCGAGATCGCGGGTTTAGACCTTCCGCCAGAAGAGGTGGTGAGGCAAGCTGCACAGTACGACTGCGCCAGCATCTCTTACACCTACACAGAGCCAACAATTTTTGCAGAGTACGCAGTGGACTGCGCAAAATTAGCGCAAAAGAAGGGTATTAAAAATGTTTTTGTCACAAATGGCTACATCACCCCGGAGGCCCTCAAGGAGATCGCCCCATATATAGACGCCGCAAATATCGACCTTAAAGGCTTTACAGAGGAGTTCTACCGCGAGGTTTGCTCCGCAAACCTCAAGCCGGTGCTGGAGAGTATAAAGCTTTATAAAAAGCTGGGGATTTGGATAGAGATAACCACCCTTATAATTCCTGGCTACAACGATGATGAGGAGCAGCTCAGAGGCATAGCCAGGTTTATAAAGAGCGTGGGTGAGGACGTACCTTGGCATGTAACGCGTTTCCACCCTGAATACAAGCTTATGAGCGTGCCCTCTACGCCTCTGGACACCATCAGAAAGGCGAGGGATATAGGAAAGGAGGAAGGGCTTTTATATATCTATATAGGCAACGTCCTGGGGGAAGGAGAAAATACGCATTGTTACAACTGCGGGGAACTTCTGATTGAGCGCCATGGTTTTGATATACTCAAATACAGGATAGAAAAAGGGAAGTGCCCCAAGTGCGGAGTGAAAATCCACGGAGTATGGGGTTAACCGTAGCGAAGCTCGGGTGACGAAAGTGGCTCAGAGACGATTGTTCTGAAAAATATTCTCAATTTCTCTATATATTTCCTTCTTCCTCTCTTCTATCAGCAGTAGCTTCTGCAACAGTGGAAGCTTCTCAAATTCTTCACTGTTTATGTCTATTTTCACCCCTACTTCCTCCTCCTTGGTACATTAATAGGCAAGTCCTAATCGGCATCGAGATATATAAAATTTTCTTTTTGCCAGGGTTTGTTGCGTTTGGAAACTGTGGCATTTAACCATATTTCTCATTCCTCATATAAAATTAAAATTTTTTTATCTAGTAGCGTATTTGGCATTTGATGTCTCTTGCAAAGTATTACACAAAAATGGGAAGGCTAAATCAGAAATGCGTCTTAACCACCACAAGGGAGTTCCTGTTGAATACCAGTTCCATCCTGCCATTGTCGCTTTCGTGTTTGGGGCTACTTATTAACATTTTGGTTGTTTGGCGGCGCCACCTTGAACACATCCTCCCTCACCCAGATCCAGAATAAGCTCTTTAAGCCGCGGGTTACAAGCTTAAAATCGTCCAGAGTGCGTATTCCAAGGAGTCTCCTGAGAATGTAGCGCGGTCTGGAATAGAAGCGCTTGAACGCAATCCTGCGGAGCTCTTCTATCTGCTCCTTCGTCATTGTATGGGGGATAAAGGCGGCGCCTTCAAAGGTGAAGTCCTCCCAGCGCGAAGACATCTGCCCCAGCTCAGAGACGCGGTCGTAAAGCTCGGTGCCCGGGAAGGGCGTCATGGTATGGAAGTTCACAAAGTCAGGGTCAAGCTCAATAGCAAAGTCTATTGTTTTCAATGCCTCTTCGTAAGTTTCGCCGGGGATGCCAAAGATAAAAGCGGTGACAACCTTAAGCCCTGCTCTCTTCGCAGCTTTAACCGCTTGCCTAGTCTGCTCAAGGGTTATCCCCTTGCGCAGGGCATTTAAATTCTTCTGCACTCCGCTCTCTGCGCCGAAGAATATCGCCCAGCACCCTGCGCTGCGGAAGGCTTTAAGCAAGGGCTCGTCCACCTGGTTCACTCGCGCTGACACGAACCAGGTGACATCTAAACCGCGACGCTTAATCTCCTCAGCTATGCGCATTGCGCGAGAGTAATCGCCAGCGAAGGTGTCGTCCAGAAAGCGAATCTCACGGTACCCCTGCTCCAGGCAGAGCTCAATCTCCTCGAGCACATTCTCAACACTTCTGTAGCGTATCCTCCGCTCGCCGGTGAGCTGGTAGCAGTATATGCAGCGCGCATTACAACCACGAGAAGTCATGACTATCGCCACCGGCTTTCGCCGATAGGTGCCTGCAGGAGGTACATAGAGATTTTTATCCTCCAGCAGGTCTCTTGCAGGGAATGGCAGCGCGTCCAGGTTTTCTATGGGTGGGCGTGGAGGATTCTTGATTATTCTCCCCTTCTCCCTGTAAATCACTCCTTTAACTCCATCTAAGCTCTTCCCCTTCTCCAGCCTTTCCAGAGCCTCGCACAGGGTGAGTTCGCCCTCCCCAGCGACAATCGCATCCAGAGCAGGAGCCTTTGTCAGCGCCTTCTCTCCCATCGCCGTAGGGTAGGGACCGCCGGCAAAAACGGAAGCGTCGCTCACCTTCTTAATGTCCTCCGCGGTCTTCACCGCCTTCTTCCAGAGGGCGGTGTTTGCATATATCCCCACAAACTCAGGGTCGAACTCCTTAATGCGCTGTATAACCTCGTCGTGGTTCAGAAAGGAGCCGTCAAAAAACTTAACCTCATGCCCAGCTTCGCGGAGGGAGGCAGCGAGGTAGAGCATGCCCAGAGGCTGCCAGTAGTTCACCTGCGCTTTGGCGGTCTTTGTGGGAAATATATCCTCGGGCAACCACGCGGGCATAACAAGGGCTGCCCTCACCTAACGAACCTCCTCTATGTACTCAGTGGTGCAGTTAACTGTGAGCAGGTCATGGCTCTCGCCCAGAATGTTTCTTGCTGCCTTTATGCCTGTTTCCATGGCATGGTCCATGTTGTGGTAGCGGAACATCCCAGTTCTCCCGACAAGCTGAAGGTTCTCAAAGTGTGAGAGGTAGTCCAGGATAACCTCATAATGCCTGCGATAGCCCACCTCAAGCAGAGGGTATGCATTGGGCACTCGCACAACGCAGGCGTCGATAACCTCTTTTTCTTTAACAAAACCCAGCTCCTCCAGGTGCTCTGCGGTTAGCTGGGCAAGCTCGGCGTCGCTCATATTCCACAGCTTTTCGCCTGAGAAGCAGAAGTACTCAGTTACAAGCGAAGTCTTGCCCCTTGGAGACATCGCCTCGCTCCAGTTGTTGGGCTCGTGTATCCTGCCGAAGGGTATCTTCTTCTCAGGGATGTATATCCAGCTCAGGGATGTTACTCTGGGCTTATTCACCATAACTGCAACTATCACCGTATCTCTGAACCTCAAGCGAGAGGCGGCGCGGAGCACATCCTCAGGCGGCTCGGGTGAGAGCATTTTAACTAGGCTGGTGAAGGGTATGCTGGATATGTAGCTGTTCGCTTCTACTGTTATCTCACTATCGCAGTTCTGCGCGGTAACACTCAGAATCCTTCCATTAGCATGGGTGATCCTCTTCACCCTGCAGCCAAAAAGCACTGGATTGGGGGCTACCTCTTCCATGAGCCTCTCCGCCAGCCTTCCTATACCCTTCTCTGGGTAGAGAAACTCCCTTATAAGCGTCGCAGGCTTGCGATGGTTAATTCTAAGCAACGCATCTTTAATCGCGACGCTCAGCGAGAGACCGCGAATGCGCTGAGCCACCCATTCAGCGCTTATTCTATCGCAGCTTATCCCCCAAACCTTCTCGCTGTACTCCTTAAAGAATATATTAAAGAGCTCTCTTCCGAAGTTTGCCACAACCCAGTCCTCAAGAGATACGATACGCCTCCTTGAGCGCAACCTCTCACGCGAGTAGTCTATAACTATCTTTGCGCTCTCTCTCATTCCAAGTCCTAAAAGGGCGTTGAGAGGCTTAAGGGGGTAATCAAAGTACTTTCCACGCATAAAAATCTTACTACTTCTCTTAGCTAAAACAAGCTCATTGTTGAGCAGATTTTTCACCATTTCTTCAATCTCAGGGTTCTTTGTAAAAAAGCGGTGCCCGCCGAGGTCAAAGCGGAAACCGTTATGCACAACTGTGCGCGAGAGCCCACCTACCTGCGAGGCCTTCTCAACAACAACCACACGTTTTTTCGCCTTTGTCAGAGTGTATGCCGCCGCTAAACCAGCCAAACCAGCGCCCAGCACGGCGGTTTCAAATTTTCCGCTCAACTTTCAGGCTACCTCCAGCAGTCTTTTAACTCCCACTAAAGAGCCTAACTTCAGCCTCCTGCACCTTTCCAATAGGGCTAACCAAGGCGGTGTAGGAAGCCTATTCTTCATTTCCAAAGAAATCACACAGCTTCATTCCTTTGTTCTTTAATAAGAAGCACGAGTCTAACAATAAAAAAGAAAGAGAGAGGAGGTTTAGTTCTTCAGGTACCTCCTGCGCAGCGCATACCCTGCAAGCGGAAGTGCCGCCAGCAGTGCAACGCTTGTAGGTCCGCACAAGCCCTTGCCCTCAGCCTTTGCTGCCTTGGCGATTTCCTCTACCTCGTGGAGCTCCTTCTCTGTTTCCTCAAGCTTCTTCTCAAGTTCGGCGATCTTCGCAGCATTGGCGTCTGTGGCTTCCTTAACTTCCTGCATTGGAGCCTTCGGGAAGTCCTTGTAGATGTTGAAGGAGTCAGGCTCCATAGGCAGGTAGAAGCTATTGGCGTACTCTCTCAGAGAGCCGTCGTAGTTCTTGACATTCGGGTAGCCGAGAAGCTCGTGGAGTATGAACCATGCCAGCGAGGACCTCACGCCAGTATTGCAGTACACTATGATGTTCTTGTCGGGGGTTACTCCCTTGCTTTCAAAAATCTTCTTGAGCTCGTCGGTGGGCAGTATCTTGCCATCCTTGACTACATCTTCAGGAGCAGCGACATTAACCGCACCAGGTATGTGGCCACTTCTCACCCACTTGCTGAGGGAGAACTTCTTGCCCTCAAAGTAGGCGGCGGGTCTGGCATCTACGAAGAGTACTTTTCCAGTTGCAAGACCCTCCATGACGTCAGGGTGAAGCAGTGCGTTTATCTTTGAGTTTGGTGGATACTTGAGCGGGTAGTCGAGGGGCTTTACATCAGGTACCTCTGTGGTCATGGGGCGACCTTCTTCCTTCCACTCCTTCTTCTCGCCGTTCATTATGCTTACCTTTTCCACATTCCAGAACTTGAGCGTCCAGTAGAAGCGGGTTGCCTGGTCAAGCTTGTCGGCGTATATAACTATGTGGGTGTCTGGGGTGACTCCGAGTTTCTTCATCACCGCACTCATCGCTGCGTAATCAGGAACCATGTGGTCTGTTGCAGGGCCGAATACCTCATTTCCCCAATCTATCCACACCGCTCCGGGGATGTGCCCCTTGTCATAACCAGACTTGCTCACCTCAACGAGGCGAATCTCGGTCTGGTCAGGGTTCTTTATGGTGTCCAGGTGCTCCTGCACCCAGTCCATCGATACGAGTGGGCCTGGATACTCTGCTGCACTTACCAGCGAGGCACTGGCCAAAAACAGCACGCCTACAAGCAGCGCCATTAAACCTTTGTTCATGCCCTCCACCTCCTTATTTTAGCGGGTTGGCAGGTTTCCAACACTTTCACCTCCTCTTTTTGTTAAATTATTTTTTAATACCTTTGAGGCTCTGATGTTTTTACATTAAACATGTCGATTTATTAGGTATAGAAACATGTATTTAAATTTTTCGAAAGCTTGTTCAGTTATATAGAAAATAGAAATAGTGGCTTTCCACAAAATTCGAAAATGAAGCTGAAAAGATAATTAACTTTAATCAAATTCCATGAAGCTCCCTCCAACAAGAACTTCCCTGTAGTTACCACAGCAGTCGATGTCAAAAACTCCCACTTACAGTATATTATAAAACCTCAATTCCTAAAACTTCTCCTCATCCATAAATATATGGCTGCAAAACCAGCGGTGCCGAGGAGCATAGCCACGCTCTGGGGGATGCCTGCAACCTGTGCAATTGTAAGCCTGCCTATGTTAGTTGGATTTATCAAAACCTCCTTTATCCAGGAGTAACTCTCACCAAAGACGGCTATACCCAGAAGCATGCCCACAAGTGCCACAAGCGAGGTAACGTATCCCTCGCCTATTCTGTAAAGTGTGCCAGAAGCACAGCCGCCCGCAAGCACCATGCCTATGCCAAAGATCACGCCACCCAACGCGGTGAAGAGTCCGGCATCCTTTATGTAGGGGTAGGTTTCAATCAAGCCTGCACGGTGAAACAGGAAGAATGCAGGTGTGATCAACGCCAAGTACAGCATCACAGCGCGCAGAATATATGTGTGGCGGAAGAGGAAGAAATCTCTGAACGCTGACGCCATGCAAAATTGTCCGCGCTCAAGCACAAAACCTATCGCCACGCCGAAAGCAAAGCCAACCAAAGCCTCCATTCATATCACCCGCATTAAAATCTTACCACCGATGTAAGCACCAACAGCTATTGCTATGAAGGCGATTATGCTTGAGACCGCCAGCTGAGGCACGCCCGACATTATGTGCCCTATGTTGCACCCTATCGCCAGGCGAGCCCCGTAGCCCATCAGAAAGCCCCCAATGAAAACCTGAAGGAAGCGCGCTTTTACTCTGGGGATGCGCACCTTAAAGTCTCCGCCTAGGTATGCACCAAGAAAAGCGCCGAAAATTATCCCGAAGTTTAGGTACACCCGCCAGTTCAGCTCAGGTATATACCGCTGGAAATAAGCGTTGTTCTCCACGTGCTCTGGAAAAAATAGGTTTTCCACATAGGCAACAAAATGACTCTCGCCGGTGGTTATACTCCAGGGGCGGTCAAGGGTTATGTACAGCGAGAGGTTCAGCAGGACAAGAAGAATCGCTGCTGTTGTGGGGGAAAGGTAGCGCATACTACTTACCCTTGACGACTATGGTTATTGTAAACTCAGCGCCGTCTTCCTCGATGGTGTACTCGTGTCCTTGTGCCTCCATCTCCATGGGTATGCTCTTCTTCGCGGGGGGGTGATCTGAGATAACCTTCAGCACCTCTCCGGGCTTCATGTTCTTTATTTCATTCACGCAGCGCACGAGGGGAACGGGGCATATTTCACCTCTAACGTCCAACACCCGCATTCACTCCACCTTCGTTATTGTTAACTCATAATTATCCTCGCTTTCATTAAACCTATAGCCCGAGACTACCATCTCCCTCTCGAAAATCTCCTCGAGGATGCCGCACAACATCCCTGCTTCGAGGTTGTAGATGGGAGGGAGAGACTTAATTCCCAGCCCAGAAGGTGCGTCTGTGATTATCGCCCTCATCTCTGGCTTGGTCACGTCAAGCTCGAGAATCTTTATCTTCCCAAATCCTGTATTTCTGAGTATTATTGAGCATAGCTCGTAAATCTGTGTGTGCTTGCTTACCTCATTCAACTCCGGGTACTGCTTTAAAACAAGCTGCGCATACTTCTTTCCCATGTCCCTCCCTATAAGGCGGAGAAGCATCTCTGAGCCCTCGCCAATTATTTTGTAGAGGCTGAGCCTCAGCGTACTGAGGGTCTCGCTGAAGATTATTGTACACCTCTCGTTCATCATCAGGGGGTGCCCCGTTTCATCGTCCAGCCAGATGTAGGGGATGTACTTTTTTGCATTCTCCTTCATCTAATCGCCTCTCAGCCTATATTTCTCAAGAAGCTGAGTTCCTTTTTCAACGAGATATGTGTAGAAGTCGGCAATAACTGGATTTTCAAGCGCTTTTTCTGTGGTTATCGCATATATCGGCCTTTCGTCGGTGAAGTCCTTTATCTCCTTTATTACCACCAGCCCTCCTTCCTCGTACCGCTTTGAGAGCACATAGCTTGCAATAGCGGTGCCCAGCCCCGAAGAAACGCCATAAATCTGGGAGAAGATATCGTTCACGCTGCACTCAATTTTCTGCTCCTTCTCTATGTTCCTGAGCTCTCTCAGGGTATCTTCGATTGCGGTGCTGCTGTACCCCTTGTTAAGAGTTACCATGGGATATGAGAGCACATCTTCTACTGTAACCTCGCGCTTCTTCGCCAGCTCGTGGTTGGGGGGTACTATTAAAACAAAGCGATCGTAGCCTATTTCCTCCACGCGGTAACCGTCGCCCAGCTTTAGAGGCGTAGGGTAGCCTGCGAGCACAACGCTTACCTCGCCCTGCTCCAGAAGCTCTAGGCAGGTGTACTCACCGGTGAGCTTAACCCTGACATCTACGTCTGGACGAACATCCTTGTAGCCCATCTGAATCTCAGCTATTATTGGCACACCCACACAGCCTATACCTATATTTACAATCTTCGTGGTCAGGTTCTTTATACCCTTCTTTGTCTTTTCAAGGAGGGTAAAAAGCTCTCTTATGCTGTTGTAGGCGATTTCCCCCTCTCGGGTGAGCTTTACCCCGCTGACATTGCGCTCAAGCAGCCTCGCCTCAAAAAACTTCTCAACAGCGTCAATGTGTAAACTTATTGTACTCACACTCATGCCAAGCGCCTTTGAGGCGCCAAGAAAGCTTCCCTCTTCAACAACCTCTTTAAAAGTCTGAAGATAGTCCAGTCTGAGCTTCACGTCACAGCACCTATTTTTATTATTCCGATAACCACTTTAAGAGTTTTCGAAATTATAATAAAAGGAATGTTATAAATAATCTCAGGCGTACTGAAATCTTTTTTATATTATAGGAAATTCTCTTTTCAATATCATTTTTCAATAAGCCGTCCACTCTTCATCACAAGTGTTCGCTGCGTCTGCGCCGCAAGCTCACGATTGTGGGTGACCAGCAGAATCGTCGTGCCCTCAACTTCATTCATGGCTTTGAGCAGCTCCATCACCTGAATCTCCGACTCCTCGTCGAGGTCGCCTGTAGGCTCGTCGGCGAGAATAATCTTCGGGCGATTCATGAATGCTCTCGCTATAGCAACGCGGCGCTGCTGCCCGCCGGAGAGCTGCGTGGGGTAGGCGTTTATCTTGTCAGCTAAGCCAACAAGCTCTAGAAGCGCCCGCGCTCTTCGCATCTCTTCGCTTCTCACTTTACCCGAGAGCGCAGCTGGGAGAAGCATGTTGTCCTTTACTGTGAGCGTTGGGATAAGGCTGGAAAACTGGAACATGAACCCTATTTTCCTATTCCTAAGCCGTGAAAGCTCTTCATCGTTCAGGTCCCAGATATTTACTCCCTCAATTAGCACCTCGCCGTAAGTTGGCCATGTCAGCCCGCCTATTAACGAAAGCAGCGTCGTCTTGCCGCTGCCCGAGTGTCCCACTATGGAGATAAACTCCCCCTCTTCAACGGCAAGGTTCACATTGCTCACCGCGACAACCTCCTGCTCGCCCAGGTTGTATATCTTTGTCAGCCTTTGAGTCTCAATTATCATCTACTCACCCGACCTAATCGCCTCGTAGGGCTCGAGCTCAGCGCTCTTGTAAGCAGGGTAAAAGCTTGCCAGGGTGCTCAGGAATAGCGACACGTCGATTATTACAATGCTTATCAGCGCCACGTAGAACTTGTTGGGTATGAGGTAGGGCATGTTCAGGTAGCCTATCACGAAGTCCTGGAAGCCTGTGAGAAAGACGTAGCCCGCGAGCATGCCGAGGACACTTCCAAACGTTGCCAGGATGTACGCCTCTGCGATAACCTCACCGAAGATGAAGCGCTTTGTCGCACCTAAGGCGCGCAGGATTCCAAACTCACGCCGACGCTCGTTGACGCTCATTGAGAGGATTACAGAAACTAGAATTACCGCTGTCAGCCAAGTAAAGGCGCTCAAGGCGAGGAGGCTGCGAAGCAGCATCTGCATCTGCTTCTTCACGTTGCCCAGCGCCTTCTGAGCCACCACAGCCTTTAGCTCAGGGAAGTAGAACTCAATCGCTTTTGCGATGCGCTCCGCCTCTGCGCCCGGGGCAACCTGTATCATAATCGCAGACACCTGTCCGGGGCGTAGCGGTATGTCGGCTATATCATCATACTCCCGAGAGCGTTTCGCCAGCCAGTAGAGGCGGTCGAGAGGCATGAAGATTCCCTTATCGAAGTAGGCCACGCCAGTGCTGGGCATCTTTGCGGCGACAGTAAAAGGGAACCCATACAGGTAAACCTTAAAACCAGGTACCCAGTCGTAGCCGGAGCCCGCAATTGTCTCAAATGCGTCGAGGTTGCCGAGTTGCTTCTCCACCCACGGCTTTACTATGAAGTCCCTCTGGGGGTCGAAGCCGATGATGAAGATCCCCGGCTTGAAGCAGCACTTTTGATCTGATGTTTCTAGGAATACCAGAGGCGCCACCTTTTCCACGCCCTCTATGCCAGCGATGCGCTCCTCATACTTCCTGCTGATGTAGCTCTTCGAGGGGGCGCTACCAAGAAGGATGGCGCTGAGCGGCTCCTCTGTGCTACGAGGCACCACCATTATGTCTGCACCAAGCTGAGCTATGCCCAGCTCCAGCGAGGAGGCCATGCTCTTCATCAGTATAATTGAGGAGAAGAGCGTGGCAGAGGCTATGGCTATAGCTATCACCACGCCGACGGTGCGAAACTTCCTCTTTTTTATATTCTGCAGAGCGAGGTACAGTAAATCCATCTTCATAAGTATCGTGTTTTAAGGCGGAGGGGGTAAATAAATATTTTGTCCAGTCTTGCGATGACTCTTTTCACGTTCTGACGCGTTATCTTGCATATTTGCAGGAGAATCAATACCAGAGTTGCGCTTTGGTCACATTTTCAGGGATTAAGTTTTTATATGCACCTGGGAGGAAATTACCTTATGCGAGGCATCACCATGCTTGTGCTTGCCATGCTCATACTTGCTGGCTGCACTCAGAAGGGAAGCGAGAGGGTGGTATCCCCTAATCTTGAACCTGTGCCCATACCCCAGGAGGCTCGCTGTCCTGAGTGCGGTATGTTCGTTAAGGACTACGAAAACTGGGCGTGTGAAGTCATTCTCAATAGCAGGGAGGTGAAGTTCTTTGACGATCCCGGGGACATGTTCATCTACTATACCAAGCACCGCGATGATATAGCAAAGATATACTGCAGGGATTACTACACCCAGGAGTGGGTGGATGCTAGGCGTGCGTACTACGTCGTGGACGCGGCTATACCCACGCCGATGGGTTTTGGCATTGTGGTGTTCGCAAGCGTAGACGACGCTGAGAGCTTCCGCAACGATTACCCCTCTGGAGATATCCTTAGCTTCCCAGAAGTCGTAGAGCGGGGTGTTAAGCCGCGATGAGATACTCTTCGCAGGTTGTCCTACTGTTAGTGCTCCAGCTTCTGGGCGTAGCTGTGCTAGCTGCACATGCTCAGGGGAGAGCGTCGGTGCTGGAGGAGAAGCGCTCTATCGCTAAGGCTCTTGAGCTAAGCGACCTGGTTATCGCTACGGACTGCTACTCCACGCGCAACCCGAGCATAGTCGACTTCTCGGGCTGCTTTCGCGATATGCCCACGCAACTATGCTACCATGCCTCGTGCACTGGCTTTGGGAGACCTCGTTTTGAAGGCTTCGACACTCGCTTAGAGGTGGAGAGATGAGCCTTGAAAAACACCGCAACATTCTGGATTACGCGGTAAACTTCCTGCTCCGCAGGAAGGGCAAGAACCTGGCTACGATACTCGTGTTTACCCTTGTGGTGTTCATGCTCGCCAGCGTTGTTATGATGATGGGCTCCCTTAAGCAAGAGGCAAGAGAGACCCTCTCCTTAGCGCCTGACATAACAGTGCAGAAAATCATTGCCGGAAGGCAGGGACTTGTGCCCCTGGAATATGCCTCAGCCATTCAGAACATTCGCGGGGTGAGCAGGGTTGAGCCCAGAATATGGGGGTATTACTACGACGTTGAGGAAGATGCAACCTACACCATCATTGGCGTTAAAAGCCTTGATACGCTTCCCATAGAGGTTGTACAAGGAGATCTTTCCAGCGGTAACGCAGTACTCGTGGGGGAAGCGCTTGCAAGGGAAAAGCGTCTTCGCATAGGGGATAAGCTGATTTTACGAAACCACCGCGGTGATTATGTTAAGTTCCTCGTAGCAGGCATCTTCTCCTCCCGGTCAGCGCTGCAGAGCGCAGACCTCATAGTAATGCCGCGCGATAAGGCAAGGGAGTTCTTCGGGATACCTGAGGGATATGCGAACGACCTCGCGGTTTACGTAGCAAACCCCTCTGAGCTTCCAAATATAGCTATAAAGATAGCTCAGGCGCTTCCCGATGCGAGGGTGCTTACAAAAGAGCAGATACGCGAGACATATGACGCCATCTTCGGCTGGCGCTCTGGCGTATTCCTCGCCAGCATTCTTGGCGCTATCCTAGCGTTTGCTATCCTCGTGTGGGACCGCGCCTCTGGCTTAACTGCCGAGGAGAAACGGGAGATTGGCATCCTCAAGGCTCTTGGGTGGAGCACCGGTGACGTGCTGGAGATGCGAACCTTTGAGGGCGTTGTGCTGGCGCTGAACTCATACCTAGCTGGGGTAATCCTTGCCTACCTCCACGTGTTCTACCTAGGTGCACCTCTGCTCAAGCCTGTGCTGCTCGGCTGGTCAACGCTTTACCCCGAGTTTGAACTCATGCCGACAGTTACCCTAGAAGACCTACTGCTGATATTCGTAATAAGCGTGGTGCCCTTTCTCGCGGCGGTGGTCGTGCCCTCCTGGCGGGCTAGTACGATAGACCCAGACGAAGCCATGCGGGGGATATAAGTGATACGCTGCGAGCACGTAACGAAGGTGTTCAACAAGGGCAAGGCGAATGAAGTCGTCGCCGTGAGAGATGTGAGCCTTGAGATAGACGCTGGAGAAGTAGCTGTGCTCCGCGGTCCTTCCGGCAGTGGCAAGACAACACTTTTAAGCCTGATCGCCTGCGTCGCCAGACCCACCTCTGGGAGGGTGTTCGTCTCCGGCAAAGAGGTTTCAAGGCTCCCTGAGAAATTCTTAACCATCTTCAGGCGGGAGCATGTGGGCATAATCTTCCAGCAGTTTAATCTCATCCCGGAGCTGAGTGTGCTTGAGAATGTGACGGTGCCCCTTATACCTACACCAACACCATCTGGAGAGAGCAGGAAACGCGCTGTTGATCTGCTTAAAAAGCTTGGGATGGAAAAGCGGAGCAGCTTTAAGGTGCGCGAGCTGAGCGGCGGCGAGCAGCAGCGCGTGGCTATTGCGAGGGCGCTAATAAACAACCCAAGTATAATCGTGGCAGATGAACCTACCGCCCACTTGGATACCAAGCTGGCGGAGGAGTTTCTAAGGATAATGCGCTCCCTTAAGGAAGAGGGCAAGACGATAGTAATAGCAACCCACGACCCCCTCGTGTACCATCACGAGATGGTGGATGTAATCTTCGACATGCGCGACGGCATGCTTGTAGAGGTAGTGAGATGATACTAAACTTCTGGGTCATCTCCCAGATTTTGGGCGTAGCTGTGGTGCTCTTGCTGAGCGTTTATGCCGCTCTGCAGGGAGTGCGTATACTCAGGCGCTGGAACCCAGCCAGCGCCAGCGAGGAACAGCTTGAACTGGAGAAGCGCACTTACCTGGTCTCGACGCTCATGCAATATGCATTAGCCTTTCAGATGCTCTCCCTGCTCCTCTTCGTAGCCACAGCCGACTACCTTGCAAGCTTTATCCGCGGCGCCATGTGCGCCTTTGGTTCGCTGAACGCGAACAGCTATGGCTTCGCCACGCTGTGGATTAAAATTTTGACGATATTTGTGTACTCCTCCTGGCTTACGATTAACTATCTGGATTCCCAGGCGGAAGACTACCCCCTGGTGAAGCTCAAATATGTGCTCCTACTGCTCTTCCTGCCCCTGCTGATAACAGATGCCTACCTTGAAATTCGCTACTACACAAGCATATCGCCCAATGTGATAACCTCCTGCTGCGGCTCCGCACTGCGTACAGAGACCAACCCCTACGGCTTTGTGGCTATGAAATTCCCCACCAACGTGGCAATGCTTGCGTTCTTCATCGCATACGCTCTGACGCTGGGGCTGCTCTACACCTACCTGCGAAGAAGGCAGCGACGCCTCGCCCTCGCTTCAGGTATAGCCAGCCTCGCTGCCTTTGCCGTCTCTCTCCTGGCGATGTTCACCTTCCTTAGCCCCTACTTCAACGTCGTACTATTCGGCTTACCCACGCAGCATCGCTGCCCCTTTGAGGTTCTTCGCGCCCCGGCAATAGGCTACCCGTTTTATGCCCTCCTCTTCCTTGGTGGCATTGCTGGGGTTCTTGTTGCAGTGGTTGAACCTCTGAAGGCAAAGCCCTCGCTTCGTAATAGCGCTGCAAAGCTTCAGGTGCAACTTGCAAAGCTCGCTCTTCTGGGCTTCGGCGGCTTTCTTCTTATATCCCTTGCATTTATGCTCCTCTTTTATTCCATGGTGGGTACGGTGTTTTACCACTAGTCCTCAACCACCACCTTCTCCCGCCTGAACCTCTTTGCCTCCTCCTCCCACACCCACGATGCAACCTCTCCCTTGAGGTTGACGATAACGTAGCTCGCGCCATCCCAGCTTGCCTTAGCATGGTCTATTCCAGAAGGTGCAACACTTCCCATGGGGTGGGAGTGGTAGAAGCCCAGAACCTCCATTCCACGACCCTCTATATCGCTCAGCGCCTTTACCAAGTCTTCAGGAGCTATAGTATACCTCACTAAGGGGTTGCGAGATACATTCCTGCAGGGATAAACCGCAAGAGCAAGCTTGCGCTCTCCTTTAACCTCTCCAGCAATCACCCCGCACGCTTCCTGAGGAGCCCTTCTCTTTGCGTCGCTGAGAATCTCCTCCACCAGCTTCCTGGGCAGAACGAGTACCGTCATTTCTCGCTCTCAGGAGCAAAGGCATAGAGAATGCCGTCTAGGCTTGAGACAAAGACCAGGCCTTTGGCTACAGCCGGCGAGGAGTATATCATGTTGCCGATGCGGTAGTTCCACAGTATTTCGCCGCTCTCAGCGCTGAGGGCGTAGAGCTTGCCATCCAGCGCGCCGATGTACACCACATCTCCTGATACTATCGGCGAGCCTATAAATTGCGCCCCTATCTCTGTCTTCCACACCTCTTCGCCGGTTTCAGCGTCTACTGCATACACATAGCCGTCATAGCTTCCGAAGTACACCATGCCCTTCGCAATGGCAGGTGTGGAATCTATTGGTGCGCCGGTTTCAAATCTCCATAACTCACTGCCGCTATCGGCGTCCAAGCAGTAGAGGAAGGAGTCCTTCGAGGGGATGTAAACCCTGCCATTATAAACCGCCGGCGAAGCATGGATAAAGCCCCGGGTCTCATAGCTCCAGAGCGTTTTTCCAGTCTTTGCGTCCAGCGCATAGACCCTGTACTCGTGGTAGGAAGTTGTGAATACCTTGCCATTAGCTACCGCTGGCGAGGAGTGCACCTGCCCTTTAGTCTTCTTTTCCCACAGCTTTTTACCATTCTCAGCATTGAGGGCGATTATCGAACCATCGAAGGAACCGAAGTAGACTATGCCCCCAGCTACAGCCGGCGAGGTTAAAATCTCTCCTTTTGTCTTATACCTCCACAGCTTCTTACCAGTGGCGAGGTCGAGGGCGTAGAGAGAGCCGTCGTAGCTGCCGATGTATACCTTGCCCTCAGCCACCGCTGGAGTGGAGTGAACCTCGCCCCCGGTGGGGAACTTCCACACCACCTTACCTGTAGCTGCGTCAAAGGCATAGAGATTCCAGTCGGTGCTGCCTATAAGCACGAGATTATCTGCCACCACAGGCGAGGAGTAGCCAATCTGCGCCTGTGTGCCTGCCTGCCAGAGCAGCTTCAGAGGTGGCGCCACCTCTTCTTGCGCAACGCCACTGTGGGCGAGGTCATGCTGAAACATCACCCAGCCAGCGCCCTCGCTGCTAATGTCCTTCAGAGGCTCACTGGATGTGCATCCCGCGATAATGGCGAGCAAAAGCAGAGTCACGAGGAGCAAACGCATGTGAAACCATGCTTTATCATGCGTATTAAAATTTTCGCTGATTTCGCAGGGGCTAACAAAAGCTTACAACTGATGTTCAGATGTTAGATAACAATAGAGGTGGTGATGAAAACACCACTGCTCCATGCCCTGATAACCTGGTTAGGCATCTTCCTTCTCCTGCTTCCCATTACTATTGCCAGCGAGGGTGGCGATTACCATATAAATCAGGTAACAGTCACGATAGACCTGCAAACAGGTGAGGAGAATTTTTATGTAGACATCACCTCTCAGGTAGACGGGCTGAGATTTTTTGATTTCGCCTTTCACCTGCCCTTAAGCGCTGTATCTTCAAGCGGTGAGCCGATGAGGGTTGAAGAGCTTGGAATAAAAAAGAGGGTGTACTTCCCGCGGCCTTTGAAAGCGGGAGAAAGCATCGCCTTCACCATGAGCGCCGTGGAGAAAGTGGATATCAATGAGGGCACGTATTTCTACAAGGGGTTCACCACCCCCTATGATATTAACACATTCCGCCTTCTGGTGATATTTCCCAAGAGGGTCTTTCCCGAGATAAGGACGTTCAACCGCAGCCTGCCAAACTGCTGCTCGGCAGACACTTTCCAGAGGAGCACGAGCATTCCTCCAGACGGCGTCGCTATTCGAGGCGACAGGGTAACGCTGATGTGGGAGCGCTCCCTCAAGGCTGGGGAGAGCTTTGAGGTGGGTATACACCTCCCCGAAAAAGAGGGTCCTAATTACTTTTTGATCTCAACCCTTCTCATAGCCTCTCTTACATTCCTAGTGGGATTCCATTACGCAAAGCGCAAACGCAAGGTGGAGGTTGCCAACGTCTTCCTCAATGAGGAGGAGCGCGCAATCGTCGAATTTATCCGCAGCCAGGGTGGAGAGGTGCTCCAGGAGACCATCTGGAAGAGCGAAGTGCTCCCATTCTCGAGACCCAAAGTGAGCAGAATAATCTCAGAACTTGAGTCTCGTGGTTTAATAGTGCGCGAACCTTATAAAAAGACGTTCAAGGTAAAGCTTAACGTTTAATAACGTATTTATTTGATATATATCTGATTTTATACTGAAATAATCCATTTTTTATTTTTGAACAGTACATTTTCAATTGATAGATATAAATATGCCATAAGATGCTCTTTTAGATATGAGACTTCTCTGGTTTGCTGTGCTGGTCGCCTTTGCCATGCCCACGGTGCATGGAGAAACTGTGCTGAAGAAGGTGGAGATTCATGTGGATTTGGACAAAGGCGACGAGAGGGTATTTATTACAGTAGAATCTGATGAGGAGGTGCTCATTCCGATTCGCAGCGAGGACGTGCAGCTAGTCGGAGGCGAGGTTGATGTTTTGCTAAAAGGGGAGGGCATTGTCGTTCCTCCTGGTAAGCACGAGATAAAAGCTTTAGCCAGGGCAGAGAGCAGGCTGACGGGGGAGGAGTACTTTTACTATAAGCACATCAGCTTCCCCTATTTCGTGGAGCACCTTCTGCTCACCATCAAATTGCCGGAAAATTCCTTTCCAGATGTCGCCTCTGCCAATTTTCCATCTAGAGCTTCAAGGGATTTGACAGTTATGCCGGATTACATAAACATTGAGGATAATCATGTCATCCTCGTCTGGAACAGAACCCTGAGAGAGTACGAAACTTTTCATGTGGGCGTTTTTTATCCAGTTGCAAAGAAATCAACGCGGTCTGCGATTCTTACCCTTGTATTAATTTCCATTCTGCTATCACTAATCTATCATCTTAGGAATAATCGGGAGAAAATAAGAGAAATAATAGCTCCATTCCTAAAAGAAAGTAAGAGTGAGCTCACTGATGATGAAGAGGTTATTTTATCCCTTATTAAGGCAAAGGGTGGTGTAGCTCTGCAGGAGGAAATTTGGAAGGCGGAGTGCATTACATTCTCACGTCCAAAGGTGAGTCAAATACTTGCTAAACTAGAAAACATGGGAATAATAAGGCGAGAACCTTTTAAGAGGACATATAAAATCTATATAACAGATAAAAACGCATTATGATGTATTTTTTCACATCATGACATTTCGGAGGATAAATCAAGAAAGTAAAATTCCATAATTTTTCAGATTTCAGTGAAAAAATATAAATATACGTGTTTTACTATTAAATAGCGGCATTCTTTGCCAGAACGTGTGGCTTTTGCCACATGTTCACCTCCTATTGTCGGAAGGAGGTCGTCCTGAAGAGTTTTGAGAGGTGATATGAGAATGAAAAAATGGGTGGGCATAGCCTTAGCTGTGCTGTTGGCGCTGAGCCTGTTCAGCGGGTGCGCAAAGAAGGAGGCCTCAGCACCTGCAGCGGCGACGGTACCTGATTCAGAGAAAAAGAAGACACAAGTTACTATTGAGACGAAAGTGGTCTCAGCAGATATCTCAGATCTGGTCAAAAAGTACAGAGAGGAGAACGAGGCTACTGCGAGGGTTCTGAAGAAGCTTGGTGCAACGGATGAGGAAATTAAGAAGATTCTGCCTGACGACTCAAAGTGCGCCACCTGTCATCCGCAGCACTTCTACGAGTGGACAAAGTCGAAGCACTATAACCCAGTGGTCTTCAGCTACTTCGCCTTCCAGAGCTACGCCTCTGACTTCAAGAAGAACCTTGACAGGTTCCCAAAAGCCAAGGAATGGGACGCCTGCTTCAGAGCGTGCCACGGTCCAACGATGAAGTACGCCAGCGACAAGGTTAAAGACAGGCTGTACGAGGCATTCCTCAGCGATGACGTTGAAAACCTCCGCGGCATTCGCGTCGGGTGCATAACCTGCCACTCAATGATGGTGGAAGGAGAGCTTGGGGACACCTACTACGGAACAATTGAGGACCCTGAAGCGCCACATGATGCAAAGTTCTCGCGAGAGATGTCCACAAGTGAGTTCTGCAAGCCGTGTCACAGCAAGCTGAAGATAGACTTCGTTACCCCAGAGGTGAAAGAGGCGCTCAAGATGGGCGACTACGTGCAGTGTGGCTTGAACTACGATGCCTGGGCTCAGAGCGATGTGAAGAGAGAGAAGGAGTGCCAGTACTGCCATATGCAGACCACTGACGAACCCGCTGCTAATGGAGGCGATATGCGTATAAGGCACAGGCACGACTTCCCTGGGCCTAACTCGCCTGCGATGATGGTGCGTGCAGCGAGAGTGAACTTAGACGCCCACCAAATGGGTAATGTGGTGCATGTCAAGATTGAGGTCAAAAACTTAGCAGAGCACATTCTGCCAGACGGGTGTATCCTCGCAGCAAAGCCGGTGCTGCACGTGTATGCGTACGATGAGAAGGGCAACCAGATATTCTACACCAACGAGACCTGGAAAGTAGGAAGCTACGACTACCAGGGCAAGTTCACAGGCAGCGTTTGGAAGGTGTGGGAGTATGACACCAGTGTGATGTTCAATCCGGGCAAGTGGTACAACTTTGAGTACAAGATACCCTACGGCAGCGCAAAGAAGGTGACAGTAAAAGCGGTGATGATGTACCACGACAGCAAGAAGAAGGAGAGCAGACCTATCGACCCAGTGCCAAGCGCAACCCTGAGGATGAGCAACGAAGCTGTTGCTGAAGTGGAGTTGTAAGGGGCTATTGCGCCCCCCACCTTTTTTAACATTTGAGGTGATAGAATAATGGACAGGAACACGTTAATTTACATTGGCGTAGGCGTAGCGATTGTGGCTGTTATTGCAGCTTGGCTGGTGCTCAGTGGTGGCTCTGCGCCGGATGCAACAGCAGAAACCCCTGTAATAACCACCGTCCCACCACACAAGCTCGGATGTGGGTGATATCTCCATAAATTTTTAATTTTTATTTTAGTTACGCGTTTAGACGCGATATTGCGCATATATGGCAATACTGCATACGGAGAAATTAGGCATTTTTCACCAGGGAACGTTTTCAATGATTAAGTATAAATATAATATTTATAAATAGAAAAATCAACTAAAAAAGATAAGGAGGTGGACGATTTGAGGTTGATGCGAACTATAATCCTCATAAGCGCCATAGCAATGCTTTTATTTGCCGGATGCGCCCAGACACCTACGGAGAAGCCCGCTGCCGAGAAGCCAAAGGCTGCTATTACCCCTGTAGAGCCAACGATGGATGACAAATGCCCAATTTGTGGTATGATGCCCGCGAAGTATCCTGAGTGGAAAGCGCAGGTGGTGCTCAAGAGCGGGGAACGCTATCACTTCGATTCCCCCAAGGACATGTTCAAGTTTGTGCTTGGTTTGACAAACAAGAATGAGCCCAAGCAGTGGGTTGACAAAAGCGAGATAGCTGCGCTGTTTGTAACCGACTACGCCACCAAGCAGTATACCGACGCCACCAGGGCATACTATGTGAAAGGTAGCGATGTTCAGGGACCAATGGGCGATGATGTGGTGCCCTTCGCCAAGAGCGAGGATGCGCACGCCTTCGCCTCGCAGCATGGTGGCGAGGTAATAACCTACGAAGATATAACCCCTGAGCTTATAAAGAGCTTCGGGATGAAGATGGGTGGTATGGAAGGCATGGACATGGGCGGCGAAGGCGAGATGAAGATGTAAAGAGCATGCGGCTTTGCCGCATGTTCACCTCCTTTTTGTTTGGAAATAATAATATTTTTTGCTGTTTTTTAAATAATAGAAAAAATACAACTATCATTTTGCTGAAAAAATCAAAAAGTGTAAGTAGCCCCGGGCGGATTCAGAACGCAACTGCAGACAGTTGCATCATCATATTGCGGTATTTTCGCTAACGCTCAAAACCGCTATGTTTCCATAGTATTTTTCCCTCATATCCCTGTCGGGGTTGGGTGTCCCGTTTCGAGCGAAAGCGAGATAGGGACACGAGGGAAAGACTTGTAGAGTCTTGACCGAGTATACCAAAGGGGAGGGGCATTCCCCTCCCCTGGATAGCCCCGGGCGGATTCGAACCGCCGTCGCAGGATCCAGAGTCCCGCATGATTGACCGCTACACCACGGGGCTGTCAGTTTTTATCTCCAGCTTTAACGACCCGTAACCATTATAGAAAGGGATAAATACTCCTGGCTTAACCTATATAGCACTCCTCCAAGGCGGTGTTCTGAGCATGCGTGCCTATCTGGGAATTCTAAGACCTGTCAACTGTGCAATGGCAGCCTTCGCAGTATTTCTCGGGGCGAGCATAGCCTCGGGCAGCTTCAGCGCCGACGTAGCTCTCGCCTGCGTTGTCGCCTTCCTGGTGTGCGGTGCTGGAAATGTAATAAACGACTACTATGACTATGAGATAGACAGGATAAACGCTCCCCACAGGCCTCTGCCCAGGGGTGCGATTTCCCTGAGCACTGCTAAAAGCTACGCCCTGCTGCTTTTCGCCGTTGGCACGGCGCTTGCCATACTGATAGGCAGCGCCGCCCTTATACTTGCTGCCTTCAACTCTGCACTGCTCTACGCTTATGCATGGCGGATAAAGCGTGCCGGCGGGCTTAGCAAGAACCTCACAGTAAGCTACCTCGTGGCATCGCCCTTTCTCTATGGCGGCATCGCAGCCTCGAAGCCGGGCGCAACCCTCGTCTTCGTTGCCCTCGCTGCGCTTGCAAACACCTCTCGCGAAATTGTGAAAGATATCGCAGACCTGAAAGGCGACCGGGGCGAATGCCTAACCCTTCCGGTGAGGATAGGCGCGCGAAGAAGTGCCTACGTCGCCGCCGCCTTTCTCATAGCTGCAGTGCTTCTCAGCCCTCTGCCCTACATCATGAATATCCTCGGCATCCTCTACCTGCCACTTGTGGGCATCGCCGACGCTGTTTTCCTCTACTCCCTCTTTGTACTTCTAAAGAGTGGCGACGCCACAAAAAGCGCCAGGTACATAAAGGTGGCGATGTTCATCGCCCTGCTCTCCTTCCTCGCTGGCGCGGTGCGCTAGAGCTGTGCCAGCTCCTTCAGCCTGCCCAGCTCTGTGCCGTCCAGGAGGTAAGCCCTTGCTTCGCTCATATCCACAAACTCTTCCCTCAGCAGAGGCCCCTGTCCCTGCATCTCCAAATTAAAAGGCACGCCCTCAATAAGCTCATTGAAGGCGGGCATAACAGTTATGCGCGGGCTTTTACTCAGGCCAAGCTTTGGCAACGCCTCCTCCCTCAAAGCCAGCTCCAGCCACACCTTCTCGCGCATTCGTGCGCCAAGCTCATCCACAAATTCTATTGCAGGGTGGTTGTGCGCAACCACAATGCGCGAGAAGTCCAGCCGCGAAGCACGGCGATGCCCGTGCAGCAGGAGCACATCGCCTATTACAAGGCTGTCCACCACCTCAGTTTCTGGCAGAAGCCTCTCTATGCTGGCGTCATGGTTTCCCTTCACCACAACCACCTTTGCTCGCGCTTCAATGGCACGAACAAGTTGCGGAACCTCGGCGTACTCCTGCCAGCTCGCTTTTGGGATGCTGTGCTTCAGGTCGCCCAGGATCACAACCCTCTTAACATTCGTTTTCTCGATGAGGCTGAGCAGCCTTCTTTCCATATTTACCCTCTGGGAGGGCACCCTTAAACCCTGGCTTCGCAGCTCATTCTCCACCCCCATGTGGAGATCAGCCACTACTAGAGCATCCCCGATTATGCAAGCTGCCTCGCCGAAGATTTTTTTCATGTTTTTCAGATTTGCGCTTAACTTCTCGCACTTTTATAGTAATATTTATATATGGGAAAACCCTCAATAGTAGTAGAAAACTGGTTTTACTCCCTTTTTCTTGGAGGTTAATTAATGGAGGCCGTGGAAAGGGTAAAGGAATACATGAAGGGAACCACAACAGTTGGACTTACAACCAACGACGGTGTGGTGCTTGTCAGCGACAAGCGCGCCACCATGGGTACACTGATAGCCCACAAGGTGGTGCAGAAGAGCTTTATAATAGACAAGCACTTAGCCGCGACTGTTGCAGGGGCAGTGGGTGACGCCCAGGCGCTGATAAGGTGGATGCGCGCCGAAGCAAGGCTTTACCGCATGAGGAAGGGCGAGGAGATAAGCGTTCAGGCTATCTCCACGCTGATGGGCAATGTGCTATTCTCATCGCGCTACTTCCCGCTTATAGTACAGCTAATAATAGGCGGCGTGGACAAGACCGGAGCGAAGCTTTACTCCCTCGATCCGCTGGGCAGTGCAATAGAGGACAGGGTGATTGCCACCGGCTCTGGCTCGCCATACGCCTACGGCGTACTGGAGGATGCCTACAAGGAAAACCTGGATATAGACGCCGCGACCAAGGTTGCGGTTCGAGCAATACGCGCCGCTCTGGAGCGCGATGCGATGACAGGAAATGGAATAGATGTGATTAAGATAACAAAGGAAGGCGCTGTAAAGCTCTCCGAAGAAGAAGTAAACAAACTGATAGAAACTCTTTGAAGGGATTTTGTCCCTTCTCCCTTCTTTAGAATCTCAATTATCTCTTATTATTTTATTTCAATTAAAAAGAGGAAGTGGTTATGGGAGTCAGAGACACGCTAGAGGAGATTAAGAGCATAGTAAAGGAGAACGTTCCAGCCTCTGCACTGATAACCAAGGTGGACTTTGAGGGCAGCGAACTTGTGCTGTACTCCAAAAATCCTGCGGTGCTTGCAGCAGACACCAACATCATCAAAGAGCTTGCGAAGATAATACGCAAGCGCATAATCATACGTCCCGACTCAAGTGTGCTCACCGACGAGGAAACGGCCATAAAGAAGATAAAGGAGATTGTGCCTGAGGAGGCTGGAATAACAGACATAAAGTTTGATCCTGTCTTCGGCGAGGTTATCATAGAGGCTATAAAGCCAGGATTAGTTATAGGCAAAGCCGGTAAAACACTAAATGAAATTCGCTCTGCAATAGGCTGGCTCCCTCGGGTGAGGCGGGCTCCGCCCATTGAGTCGAAGATTGTTAAGAGCATCCGGCATCAATTGCTGGCGAGCAGCGATAAGCGCAAGGATATACTTCTCAAGATAGGGCGAAGGATACACCGCTCCACCCGCGCGAGGGATACATACTGGATACGTATCTCCGCTCTCGGAGGCTTTCGCGAGGTAGGGCGAACCTGCATGTACCTCCACACACCTGAGAGCAAGATTTTGATAGACTGCGGTGTAAACGTCGCCGCCGGAGACTCTGAAAAAGCATACCCCTACCTGAACATACCGGAGTTTGACCTCCAGCAGCTCGACGCTGTGGTGATTACCCACGCCCACCTGGACCACTGCGGCTTTGTACCTTTCCTGTACTACATGGGCTACGAGGGGCCTGTGTACTGCACTCCACCCACACGAGATTTGATGTTCCTGCTCCAGTGGGATTACCTTGATGTGGTAGAGCGCGAGGGCAGACAGCCGCCTTACCCACGAAAGTTCATAAAGGAGATGCTCAAGTACGTCATCCCCCTGGAGTACGGGGATGTCACCGACATAGCGCCGGACGTTCGCTTAACACTGCACAATGCTGGCCACATCCTTGGGTCGTCGATAGCTCACTTCCACATAGGCGATGGGCTCTACAACCTAGCATACACGGGAGACATAAAATTTGAGCGCTCCCGCTTGTTGGAGCCTGCGAACTTCCGTTTCCCCCGCTTGGAGACGCTGATTATCGAGAGCACCTACGGCGGTAAGCGAGACATTTTGCCAAGCAGGCGCAAGGCGGAAGAGGAGCTTATAAAGATAATAAGGCGCACAATAGAGCGCAAGGGCAAGGTTCTCGTACCAGTGTTCAGCGTGGGCAGGGCGCAGGAGCTCATGCTCACCCTTGAGGACTACGTCAACAACGGCGCTCTGGAGGAAATTCCCGTTTACCTCGATGGCATGATCTGGGAAGCTACGGCAATACACACAACCTACCCTGAGTACCTCAACCGCATGCTTCGCACAGAAATTTTCCACCGCGGGCACAACCCCTTCCTCAGCGATATATTCAAGCGCGTCACAGGCACTGCAAAGCGGAAGGAGGTTATCGACGGCGAGCCCAGTGTTATTCTGGCTACCTCCGGTATGCTTACAGGTGGACCAAGCATTGAGTACCTGCGCCACCTCGCCGACGACGAGAAGAACTCGCTGATCTTCGTGGGCTACCAGGCAGAGGGCAGCCTTGGCAGGCGCATCCAGAAGGGGTGGAAGGAGATCCCCATGAAGGAGAACGGCAAGACCAAGGTTGTGACGATAAACATGGAGGTTCACACCATAGAGGGCTTCTCAGGCCACAGCGACAGAAATCAGCTCATCAACTATGTGCGCAGGCTTAATCCCAAGCCTGAGCGCATCATAACCTGCCACGGTGAGGAGAGCAAATGCATAGAGCTTGCATCCTCGCTGTACAAGCGCACCCGTAGCGAAACGCGAGCGGTGCAGAACCTGGAGGTTTTCAGGGTAAAGTAAAGTATTTATCTCAGGCAAAGCCGCTTTTTGAGTAATGCTCGAAGCTGTTTACGAGGGACTCTGTAGCGGGTGTGGCGGAGATTTAAGCGTCGCCGAAGCTGAGAAGGGTATTTGCAGCCTCAAAGAGAGGCCACTATGCTTGGCCAGAGAAGAAGCGCTGGTTGAAGAGTTTCTTCGCTTTTTTGAGAAGACCATAGGCAAGCCTCGAGCGCTGCAGCGCCTGTGGGCGAGGCGGGTGCTCCGGGGCGAGAGCTTCGCTGCCGTGGCTCCTACGGGCGTGGGGAAGACCTCCTTTGGCGCTGCTATAGCTCTATTCCTTGCGTCGCGCAACAAAAAAAGCTACATACTGCTTCCCACGACGCTACTGGTGAATCAGGTAGTTGACAGCTTAAAAAACTACGCCGATAAAGCAGGGTTTAGCGCGTCCTTCAACAGCAACGGTGAAGGCATTGAGGTGCTCTACTACCACTCTGCGCTGAAAAAGGATGAGAGGGAAAGGTTTTTTGAGCTTCTCTCTCAGGGGAGGTACAGCATTCTTGTTACTACAACAAGCTTCCTTGCCAGGAGGTTTGACCTGCTTAAAGGCAGGAGCTTCAACTTCATCTTCGTGGATGACGTGGATGCAGTGCTCAAGGGCTCGAGAAATGTGGAGAGGCTTCTGCTTCTCCTTGGTTTCTCCCGTGAGGGTAAGCTGTGGAAGGGCAGAGCAAAAGGCGCCCTTATGGTCTCCACAGCTACCGCCAAGCCCGGGGCAAAAACTAGGCTCTTCAGGGAGCTTCTGGGCTTTGACGTCGGCGCCACAAGCTATGCACTGCGCAACGTCGAGGACTTCGCGACAAGCGACGAGAGCGTCGAGGTGATTAAAGGAATCCTCACCCGCCTCGGTGCAGGAGGACTGATTTTTGCCAGGAATGTGAGTGAGGCGGAGAGGCTTTATGAGGCTCTCTGGGAAAGCTTCAAAGTTGGGATAGTGGCAGCAGGTGATAAGAAGGACTTCGAAGCCTTCGAGCGCGGCGAGTTGGAACACCTGATAGGCACCTCTTATTATTACGGCACCCTTGTTCGCGGTCTCGACCTGCCGGAGCAGATACGCTATGCGATATTCGTGGGCGCCCCAGTGGTGAGGCTGCGAATTTCTGAAATGGCTGAGGCTAGCCCTGGAATGCTTAGAGCCCTAGCCTTGATTTTCAGAAAACACGAGGAGATCAGGGAGCTTCTGCCAAAGCTTTCCACACTGGAGAGAGATGCAGAGCTTCAGAAGAGGCTTCGTGAGGTGCTTGGCAGGCTTGTAAAGGAGGGAAAAACGGAAGAGAAGGACGTGGTTGTTCGCGAGGGCGAAGTGATATTCCCTGACGTTAGGACCTACATCCAGGGCTCTGGGAGAACCTCACGGTTATTCGCAGGAGGGCTTACCAAGGGTGCTTCATTCCTCCTTGAAAACGATAAGGCACTTCTCAACGCCTTTATCCAGCGAGCGAGCTACTATGATATAGAGTTCAAAAGCCTCGAGGAGGTGGACTTCGACAGGCTTGCAAGGGAGATAGATGAGAGCAGGGCGCAGTATAAACGCAGAGCTAAGCTCAGTGAAATGATAACTCCTGCGCTTTTTATCGTAGAAAGCCCAACAAAGGCAAGGCAGATCTCGCGATTCTTCGGTAAACCCAGCGTTCGCGTGCTCCGAAAGGGTGAAGAGGCTGAGCTTATTGCGTATGAGGTGCCCACCTCCACACGGGTGCTTCTGGTTACCGCATGCCTGGGTCATGTGGTGGACCTGGTAACCGATCGAGGCTTTCATGGAGTAGAGCTCAACTCCAGTTTTGTGCCGGTCTATACCAGTATAAAGCGCTGCCGAAATTGCAGCTATCAGTTCACCTTCACTGCGGAGGCTTGCCCCAAGTGCGGAAGCATTGCAATAGACGACGCTTCTCGCAGAGTGGAGGCGCTTCGCAAGCTTGCAAAAGATGCAGGCGAGGTGATAATCAGCACAGACCCAGATGCAGAAGGGGAGAAGATAGCATGGGACTTGGCTAATCTTCTCGCGGGCTGCGGTCGTGTTAAGCGGGCGGAGTTCCATGAGGTTACCAGGCGAGCGGTAAGCGAGGCGTTAAGCAACCTTCGCGATATAGACGAGAGGCTTGTGAAGGCGCAGATTGTGCGAAGGATAGAGGACCGCTGGATAGGCTTCACCCTGAGTCAGAAGCTGTGGCAGGTTTTCTCAAGAACCAACCTCTCTGCGGGCAGAGCTCAGACACCTGTGCTGGGCTGGGTTATCAGGCGCGCGGAAGAGCACAGGCAGAAGAGGCGCGTCGCCGTGATCAGGGAACTGGGGCTGAGCCTGGAGGGCGTGGACAGAGAAGAGCTGGAGCTGGAAATCTCTCTGATTGAGGAGAAGGAGGAGGAACGCATCCCTCTGCCACCCTACACGACAGACACCCTTCTCAGGGACGCCCACGCTATCCTCAAGATACCTGCAAGGGATGCCATGAAGCTGGCGCAGGAACTCTTCGAGAGCGGACTTATAACCTACCACCGCACAGACTCAACCAGGGTTAGCGACGTTGGACTGAGGCTGGCGAGGGAATTCTTAGGCGAGGATTTCGCCGGCAGAGAGTGGCGCGCCGAGGGTGCGCACGAGTGCATTCGCCCAACGAGGGCAGTGCCCAAGGAGACGCTGCAGCGATTGATAAGCGAGGGCGTGGTTTACGCAGAAGCATTAACCTGGCGTCACCTGGCGCTTTACGACTTAATATTCAGGCGCTTCATGGCAAGCCAAGCAAAGCCATTCGTAGCTAAGGTGGCGCGCTATCGTGTCGCCTGGAATGAGGGAAGTATTGAGGAGGAGCGCATTTTGGAGGCGAGGGGCAGAGCAGTTGAGCTCTACCGGTGGGCTGCACCTGTGAAAAAGGCATTGCCTCTTGGCAGAATCAGAGCTAGGGCAAAGGTGCTCCTCCTGCCAAAAGCGAAGCTTCTCACCCAGGCTGAGATTATTCAGCTTATGAAGGCTCGTGGCATAGGCAGACCTTCCACCTACGCCGCAATACTCGACCGCCTTTTCCTGCGCAGGTATGTGGTAGAGCGCAACGGCAGAGTCCTGCCCACAAGGCTAGGGAAAGAGGTCTACACCTACCTTTCGCGCAGGTATGGAAACTTCGTATCAGAGGAGAGGACAAAGCTGCTCGAGGAAAAGATGGACGCCATCGAGAGGGGAGAGATAAATTATGAGGAGGCGCTACGGGAGCTTTATGAGGAGATTAGGGGGATTGGGTAGCTAAATTTGTAAAAGGTCAAAAAGGAAATAAATGAAAAAGCGGGCAAAAGGTATTCAGACCTTTTTGATACAGCTTCGCCTGATTCTCAACTACTCCTTCCTCACGTACAGCACGCCCTTCGCGTGCCTCTCGGCGTGGTCGCCGGTGTACTTGTTAAACACACCTTCAAAGCTCTCGTCAGCGACGCTTGGATTCTCCACCTCACCAGCGGGGTCAAAGCTTGGGAGCAGCCTTAAAACGTTTCCCAGTACCACTATGGTGCCTCCCACCATCTGCGCTCCCACGCGATCAGTAGCGGAGCCGACCACGAGCAGACCCTTCTTCATCCTCACGCCGGCGAAGCTCTCCACACTACCCTTTACGAAAATCCTGCCTCCATTGAGGTTCTGCCCTACCTCCATGCCTGCATTGCCCTCGACAATTATCGTGCCGCCCCGCATGCCGCGCCACTCACCGCGGTAGGAGCAGCCCAGATAATCGCCCGCATTGCCCTTAACGTAAAGCTCGCCACCCTGCATCAGCATGCCGGAGAAGGCGCCAACATTGCCTTCCACGATAATTTTACCTCCGCGCATCCAGGCACCGACGTACATCTCTGCGCTGCCCTTAACCACAATCTCGCCGGCGCTCATCTCCTTACCTATCCAGCGCGTCTTGGGCACGTCCCCTGCTATAACTATGCGCTGCT
>Ga0209426_1000634_pt1 | contig 31577 bp, 27 predicted proteins | sample Deesub1362B_J571_FD_187697 | JGI IMG/M metagenome (GOLD analysis project Ga0209426, IMG submission 187697) | Deep oceanic, basalt-hosted subsurface ecosystem from Juan de Fuca Ridge flank, Pacific Ocean, CORK Borehole 1362B_J2.571 (SPAdes)... ...
TCAGTATGGCCACGTCGATCACTCCGAACTCCCGCTCGTTCCCAAGCGGGCAAGTGTTCTATACGTGGGTCAACATTCGATGCAAATACCTGCCGTGGGTGGGTCAGGATTCAGTGCAAATCAACAGTCGGTCAGGAAGTGCGAACCGAGATGAATGCTGTGGAAGTCGTAAAAGACGAGCGTCGACACGCTCGCAAGTACGAGCTGCTGGAGTAAGTGGCCCTTGGCACATCGGTTCGTGGAGAACTTCTTTTTCTCGTCTTTCAGTAGCGTCGAGGGATGGACCGGTTCCCCCTCGTTGCTGAGCTCGTCAATGCCGCCGAGGATCGAATAGCCCCATTGAAGTGGTGTCAAGGGATGTGGCACCGGCATTCCCAGAACGGGAAGCGCGACGAGATTCAGGGGATTCTCTCTCACAAGGTTTTCGGAGATGGGCTCCGGCGCCGCAGCGTACCGATGCTGTGCGCTGAGGAAGAACTGCTGCGCCATGATGGTCTTGCCGATTTGCATCGAACGTGGCGCGCAAACGAGCGTCGCGCGGCCCCGGACCATGCGGCGTCGTGTCATCAACGCGGCTGTCCGGCGTGCATCCAGAACGCCGCGATTTTCGTCATCGATGGACTCGGCCAGTTCCAGCCGCTCCCACATCTGGCGCTGAAATCCCGCCAGGTTTGCGCCGATCCGGCCGTAGAACACGCGAATCTGATCATCCATGCTCAAGGTGAGGGCGATCGCAGCGGCGGGTGGGAAATAGCTGTGGTCAAGGCGTGTTTGCGCACGCTGCACCTCCGAAAGCTCCGCCATGTCAATGCCATCGACCTGCCTGCTCCATGCCGCTATCAATGCGTCGACCCATTCCGGCATGGTTGGTGGACGCTTTGGCATGTGTGACAGCATGAATCCGGCGCTTCGGGGTACGGGGGGCCTGACCTTCATACGCTCAGTCATAGTCGTGATTTCCTTGCAGGCGACGGCGCGGTATCGCTCCAGCGCATATCACGCGCCGCGAGATCCAACACGTGCTCCGGCCTCATTGCGCGCCATCGCTTGCCGTCCATCTGGCAGCTTCGGCGCTGTCCACTTCGCACTCGTTCGAACCCGCTGATGCCCCGCGTGGCAATCTGCGAGTGGCCGCATCTGCCGAGCCATCGCACTGCAGCGCTTTGCGCCCATGGCGCATTGCCCGCCATCGTTACCAAGGGCGGCGGGCGCGAGACGTTTGCACGGCCGATAGAGGGCACGGTAGTGCGGTCTATTCGTCAGCCGAGGGGGCCTCTGTCGGCTTGGCGGTATCCAACGGCCGCGGCACCCAGTCCGCCCACAGCAGCCGGTCCTCCAGCGATAGGGATTGACGCCAATAGCGTTCCCAGAGGCGAATGGATTCGTGGCAATTGCAGCCCGCTTGTTCAATCAGCTCCTGAGGCGACAGTCGTGGCTGAACGCGCGATGACTGCCGTCTCATCGCCAAGGCCAAGTCCGGAATCCATCGGCGCTGGGCCGCCAGGAGAACAATCGCATCGCGGAACACGGTTGGGGCAGCGGATTGGCGGTCCACGATTTGCCAGTACGCCGCTGCGACGGTGGCAACCTCGCCGAGCGCAGGGGTGTTGTGCATCCACTGCAAATTCGCGAGTTGCTCGACGGTTCCCGGTAAGAGCTTCACGATCGCCGGCGTCGTGAGCAAAGCGACGACAATGCCTCGCCGCCGGAGCCCCTCAAGGAATGTCGTAATGAGCCGGACGTCTGGCGTCATGTGAGCCGACGAGAGTTCCGCAAACACCAGTGCCACGATGTGCCGGCGTTCGAGTTCGGCAAGGATGCTGTCAAGCGTCCGCTCCAGGAGCGCGTCGCGGGCGCTTGGGGTAACCGGGAGGTCCAGCTCGCAGCTAAACCGATGCAAAAATGCGCCGAAATTGCCGACAAGGGGCAAGGGCATCACGCGCAGTGGCCCCGCCAGCGGGACCATCCCGGCGGGCTTCACTAATGGCCGGTTCGGGCCACCGCTTGCTGCTCTCAAGGTCATCGGCAGACCGCCGACAGCCTCATGCGTCAACTCCGCCAGTCCGTGCGCCACCACGGGGAAGAGCAGCCGCCCGACCTCCATCGTGTTGGGGGACTCCAGCACCAACGCCTTCGCCTCGCCGCCCGCTAGTGCGGCGCGCATCGCGTCGATAAGCAGTCCGACGCAGGCTGTTTCCCGCGCAGTGGGCACGACGAACGCCTCGAGCTGGCGCCTTAGCAATAGCTGGCGACCGTACTTGGGCAGTCTCGCCAGCGCGGCATCGTCAATGCGATGCGCGAGGTCCCTCGAACGCGCCATGGAGCCCGTCTGCAACCAGGCCGACCAGCCAGACGGACTGTCGGGGCAGGCCTGGAGAGCAGCCAACGCTTGCTCGCGCCATAGGGGATCGCCCTCGCCGCCTGACGGGGTGTGCGGCGGCACCGGATCACGCGCGGCGTGATGGCGTGCGTCATCGGCATTTGTGTGAACCGATTGTCGTCCTTTGTTCATTCGTGAATCTCCAAGTTGAACGGCCCGACGGAGCGAGCATGCTCGGAAGCGACGGGTCTGCGCCCGGTGCGCACACCGTTCGCGTGCATCCAGGCGTTCGCCCCGCAGGGCTCAGAAACGCTTCTCGATGGTCAACTTGCGATCCAGCGCTGCACAGGTGAGGGCAAACACCCGGCGGGCCAGGCCACTCGAGTGGAGGCGGTCGGTTTCGTAAAGCACCCATTGGCGCGGATGGGGGTGGTTGGTGCCCTTGCGCTTAGCAGCCATCACCGAAAGGACAAAGTAGAGCTTCTCGCCGACTCGCAAGAGCTCGATGGTGACGCGCAGACGGCCTTTACCAGTCGGGACACGGGCGGCAGTCTTCGCCGGGGGCTCGATGCGCCGGGACGGCACCGCTGCCGACGCATCGCGCCGGACTTTAGATCGATCGACGAACTCGCCGAACGGTTTGCTCGCGCGGCGCCGGGCTGTGGGAGCGGCGCTACCGGATTCGCAGAATTGAACCGTAGGCGGGGGGGAATGATCTGGGGACAGGTCCGGCGCAGGCTTCGCGCCGGAACAATCTTTGACGTGCTTAGAAGGTTCCATTTCGATCGCTCCAGGGGTTTTTTGGGACGAACGCCCCCTGCCTTGACGGATCGAAATCCTGAGCCGATACTGGTAGCACCTCTACCGCCAGACCGGCCCTTCAATCAAGGTTCATGTAGGTGCAGTGTCAAGATCTTGCCGGATCATGACTCTCACCCGAGAGAAGGGGCATTCCAGTCCAGCCTAGCAAACAGACCACGCCGGAGTATGTGCGTGGTCTTTCACTTTATGCACGTATTAGCGCCCAATAAATCACAAAATTGGCCAGGCCAATCGCGCTAAATACCTACTTGCCACGATTTTCTTGGCTCTGACAAAAGAGGCTTATTAAGCCTATTCTTGCAATCGCCATTGATGTGACCTAAGTTCGATGCGGGATCGCGTGAGCGAGGGATTGTCACGTCCGGACGTAGATTTTTCAGTGTTGACTATTAGTCGCATGAAATTTTTTCCAAGGATTTTTTTGTAACAGACGACATGGATCCTCGCGGCGTCGGTGCCGCAGCGCGTCGCTGCCGCCGGTAAGGACTTACAGGCGCCAGATCCCCCGTATCACTTGTGCACGACGAGCGTCCTGCACGTGCACATACTGGCTGGTGGTCGCCAGACTGGCATGGCCCGCGTTCGCGCGGACAATTTCGATGGGCGCGCCCTGCGCCAAGGCTTCCGAAATTGAGGTATGACGCATCCAATGCGTCGAGGCGGCCCGTAGGCGTGCCGCACCTCGCGCATCCGTGGCCTCCAGCTCACGGGCACAGCGCTCAAAAAACCGCTTCACCTGTTTGTGAAACACGCTGCGCGTGACACCTTCTGTGGCGAGTGCCCCGACGGCAGCCGACCCCAGCAAGGGGACATCGCCCGCCAGCCGGGGATCCCGTGGCAAGCCCCGCGCCTCCAGATAGGCCCCCAGTTCATCGATCCAGGTGTCCGTGAGCGGCAGGCGGCGAACGCGCCCGCCCTTGCCGGTGACGGTCAGCCACCACCCTTGGTCTGGGGCCGCAGGCGGTTGGGCCAGCGACAGCCACTCGAGCCGCCCAGTCGTCGCCTGGACCAATTCGCTGAGCCGCATGCCGGTTTCCCGCAGCAGGCCCAATGCGATGTGTAATCGCTGGCTCGCAGAGGTGACAGGGAGACCATCCAGGACACGACAAACCATCTGCCACAGGTCCGCAGTGAGCACCCGCCCCGTGTCCAGTCCCGCGCCCGGCATCACCGGGGGCCGCACGGCTGCCCATGGATTGCCCGTCAAATAGCCCTGTTTCACCAGGAAGCTGAACAGGTTGCCCAAGACCGACAGCGCATAGCCGCACGACCGCGGCGACAGCGGTCCTTCCAGCGGCCGCCACCCGGCCTGCCAACGCCCGATCGAGCGGGGTCCACACCAGTGCGGCGGCGGATTCAGCAGAAAGTCACGGTAATGTGTGCAGTCCTCGATGCTGACCGAGGAGAGCGCAGTCTGGTTTTCCACGACGCACCACAATGCAAAGCGCTCGGCCTCCTTGCGATACGACAATTGGGTATAGGAAAGCCGCCCGGCATTTTCCGGCGTCGACGACGGTGCCTTGCTGACAATCCACGCGGCGATCGCTTCCAGATCGTTGCTGGCCTGGAGCAGGCAGGTGTCCCGGGGAGCCCGGTACCGCCCGGATTCTCCGGTGAGCGCGGCCGGCACGACCAGCCGGTCGAGCGGCACCAGTGGCGACGCAACCACTGCGAGTTCGGGAGCGTACTCTGTTGCGTCCACGTCCGAACTGGCCTCCCAGTCCGGCAACGCCCCAAGCGTTGACGCATGCGCGCGCATGAACCGCAGGACCGCCTGCGCCTTGCCGGCGCCAATGCCACGCAGCGGCTTCCACCAGGTTGGCGAAGCGGCCATCGTCGCATGCAGCGCGCCGAGGGTGACGATGCCCTGCCCCGCCAAACGGGTGGCAAGCGCGTCGATGAACCACACACAGCAACCATCCGCAGGCGACACCGGCTGCGATAGCTGCGCTTCCGCCTGGTGCACGGCCCAGAGTTGGCGCCGCAGCAGTCGCGACCGCCGCCGCTGCGCGTCGAGCACCCCGCCGAATCGCTCGGCAAAGAGCGCGAGCTGCTCGGCCTCGGCAAACCCCTCGAGATCGTGCTCGGCAACAAATGTCTCAAGCGAGGGCAAAGCGTCCAATACCAGCGGCGCGAGGAGCAACCGCAATAGATGCACGCGCCCGAAATTGCCGGCGCGGGCCGCCGCCGCCATGAGCTCGTTGCGGATCCAGCCCGTCATGCGGTGCACAGCCGGATCTTCTGGACAGTCGCCCAGCTCGGAAAGATAGCGCTGCCACATCAGACGCGCCGACAGCCCCTGGATCACGCCACGGAAAAACCTGAAATGGCCACGATGCAATCTGGGGCGAACGAGTGGGCGCGAGGCGGTTCGAACGGAGGGTGGCACGGCCGGGCAACCTGAGCGAAAGATGCTTTCACTGTAGGAGGTGTCGAGCGTACCCGTGAGCGAGCGCAGCCAGGTGCCAGGCCTCGCGACCGGTTCGCGCAGCACCGCCCGGCGGGAAAACAGCGGGCCCACCCTACGGCGCCTGCATACTATCGTAGCTCATTGTGGTCGAATGTATGGAATAGCATAAGTCGGAGGCCCGGTGGCGGCCCCCTCCTGCCCACATACGCTCCCCATTCTCTAGGACAAAAAATTTTTTCAGTGCGCGCGTCATGTCTGTCGATGGGGCCCGGCGCCGGCGCAGGCCGAGCCGCTCCGGTAGACCATCGGTAACCTCGGCATCGGCGGGGTGCGGTTCGGGTGAGGTTCGGATCCGGCGTCGGGCCGCGTCAGCCCGAACGCCAAACCCCGCCCAGCCCCACCAATCCGGCGCGCAGGCAGCCGCCCGCGCCATCGTGGCGCGATGGCACAACGCCAAGGTCGAGCGAAGTCACAACGCAATACTGGGGCGATGGCACAACCTGCCTGCCGCCCTGCCCCCGGAACCCGAGTCGTTTCCAAGTAAAACACCGGTTTGCCCCATTTACTTGGAAACGGCTTCGCACGCCCCGCACCGGTCCCGGGTCGCCCCGCAGACCGGCAGACTCACCACCTCTCGGCTCATCGCGGCGCAGTCGGCGGCGCTCCTGCAAGCGCGCGTGGGCCTTGCACAGGAAGGTCCCGGGGGTGGCGCACCGAGAACGCGGCACCACGGCCGAGATGCGATGGCCCCGTCACCCTGGACGAGGCCCGCCACGGCAAGGCGGAACGCGTCACGATTTTTGCGGGGCTTAATAAGAATAATTATGTTGCCCCGCCCAGGGCAAAAAATGCCGACGGATTGGCCACTTACAGGCGATACCGCCTAGGTCGAAACGGATTCTGGGGCGACTTACTCGCCTGCAGGGCACGCTGCTTGTGCGCTTGCGCCCGCCGCTGGGCCTCGTAGCTTGCAATGCGCCGCTCAAGCTCTTCGATCAATGCCTGGAAGCTGGATGCGATCGTGGGGGTACCGTTGTGGCAATGGATGCCCACAAACTCCCCACGGGAAAACGGTGCGACGTACACCTCACCACCGCGTCCCACGAGCCGGCACCAGAGCGACTCATCGGCGCCAAAATCAAAGAAGAGCGGTGTTTGGGTTTCGCCCCATTCCTGTAGCAGGCGACATTCTTCGTCGTAACGCAGCTTCCTGATCTGGAACGCCGCATCGATCGGCACCCCATCGTCCAATACACGAACGAATTGCTTGTAATCGGTTTTTCGTCGCCTTCCATTCACAACCCAAACAAGCTGCCGATAGAAGGCATTGCGAGACCGACGCTCCTCTGGATGCAGGTACGAATGTTGGAATTCAAGGACCCAGCCCCTATCGGTCTTCACATCCGCGATGTGCCTCTCGCCATCGTCAGCGCGCTCGACGACCTCTTGCCAGGCCGGCGGAAATTCATCCTTCCAGGCCCGGTGCCATACGGTCTCGTTTTCCCACCATGGGTCGCAGGCGCGCTTGATGTGATGCGCCCAGTGCCAGACCCTGACCTCTCCGCACTTCGCCACCATCGGCCCGCCACACGCCGTACATGTGCCCGACAGGCCAGGTTGAGCCTCTTGGCGCGCGCCGCTCACGACAGCAAACTTCATTGCAGCATCCGTTAAGTTCGAGTTAGCAAGAGCAGTTCGACTGCGCACTTGCAGTCATGTCCGACATAGTGTCGCCCGGCCGATCTGCCTGACGCGAAGTATGCGCGCCAGGGCCATTCCGCATTTGACATCCAGGGACCCATTCTTTGCGTCCGGGGACATCTCGGAGCATACGAAAACATCCGGCCCCGGTCTCGAAACCGGCTCCGGACCGCCACTCAAGCCATCTCAAACAGGAAGCGACCCTTCTGCGCCATCAGTGTTGGCGCCGCCTGCGCTTCTCGGGACTGGTCGCCATCCTACGACGACGAGGACAGCGCGATCGTTCAGCGATCTCCGCTCGATCCATCTGTCTCGTCCGCAAACATCGCCAACACCACGGCCGCTCTTCGCTGGATCACGGACCGATCCCTGGCCGCTCGCGCCACGCGCCTCCCCAAGAGGTATTCCTGTACACGGGCGCCGCCGGGATCGACAAACGAACTACAGTAATCCCTTGATGGAAGAGACGATACCGACTGCGCCGAACAACAAGGCGAGAATCGTCCAGATGGCGTTCTCTTTGGCAAGCTCGACCAGTGCCACAGGGTGCAGGCCGCGCGCCTGCCACCATTTGGACGAGGTTTTCAACGATCCGTCCAGCACACGCTCCAGAATATTGGACATGACATCCACTTTGCGCAGAGTCGACTGATGGAGTGCCACGAACTGATTGTTACTAAACGCCAAGGCTTCCTCTTTGCCGTTCATCGCGTCCTTCGCCGTGATCTTGTTCAGGTCCATCAAGCTGAACAAACGGCCGTGTTCGCCATGTGGCGTGTAGCCCGGACCGTATAGCGCGATCAGTTCCTTAGCCATGTCAAATTTACGCGCGTCCTCGATCACGAAGGGGGTGTCCTTCAGCACCTTCAGTCTGTGTTCCAATGCCTGAAAGCCAAAATTGATGTCTCGCATATTCCAGTGAATGAAGTTGAAGCCGCCTTGCGAACGCACGAACGCAAAGTATTCGTTCAACATCATCCTTTCTAGGTTGTCGTAGTCGCCTGGAATGTCTGCCGCGATGACGCCATTCTGCTCAGCACATTTGTGGATGGAGAACGAGTGCGTCTGACCCGAGACGAAATTCCTAACAGCAATCGACGTGATACGCGGCGTGCGTCCGTCCTTGATGTCATAGAAGGACTCGCACGAGTAGTGAATGATCAGATAAGCGCCGCGGTTCTGGTTGATACTCTCAAACCGCCTTCGCGCATCCCTGCTGCGCTGCATCTTGATCAATTGCGCACCCACTTTCGGTCCCCTGGTATTTACGTTCTTGTTCGTATCGTACTGTGCAACCTACGCCTGAGACGCCGCAGGCATGCGCTCCCCGCGGAAGCGAGGTGGATACCCCCGCCGCCGCAACTGCCAAGTGCACCCTGCCGCCGCTTCGCGCTGGCCGTCAGCGAGCCAGGCACGGCTTAGCGAGCAGCGTCTGACTGCAGGGCTGCCTCGCGCGGCACCGAGGGCAACGGCTTGCCGGACATGCCCATTACCTGCCAAGCCCGGCTATCTGATCCGCCATTCCTTGCTGTAGAGCAAATCATCGTGACTGAGCTTCAGCACAGTGAATCGCCGGATCAGACGTTCCGTTTGTGCGCCGAATTTCTTGGCTTCATCGAAAGCCAGAAACACCTGTTTCGTCTTGATGGACGACAGAATTCTTAGTATTCGCTTGGTGGCAGCAACCTCGATGTTCTTGTAGATCACGGAATCGTGGATGATATACGGGAGCCGAGTCAGCGCGAGCATGCCCAGATCGAAGCCGATAAGGCCCGCGAACGACTTTCCGGTACCGGTATCGTCGGGTGAAGAGAAACGGTAGGCGTTCGCGCTCAGAATACGCAACTCCGAACTGTTTCTCTTGGCGCCATAGACGACTCGATTGAATGCCTTCAACCGAACATTCATGGCGTGTTCGATCTGCAGGAAAATGGATGAATAGATCTTTTCAAGCTGCTCATTGGACGCCGTGATGGCCTCATCCAACCCCGTTTTTTTAAGATAGTACTCATTTTCCACCGTCGCCCGGTCAACCTTCTCCTTCAGGCCAAAAATGCTGGAAAAAACGTCATCCGGCATCCCCTTCTCCTTCAGGCCTTCCTGAATCTCCGCATCAACTAGGCGAATCTCTTCGGTGAGTGCAAGGTGCTCGGACTGGGTGACTTGCAGTTCCAGTCGAAGCTGCTTCTTGACGATGCTGCCAATCTTTTGGTGAAAGGACTCGACCTGGGTGAGCTTCTCAACGTTGACGGTCGGGAAAAACTCCTCTACGAGCGCGATGTTGGCCGCGAGGCGCGGCGTGATTCCCGCGATCTCGCGCTCCAGACGGCGAATCTTGCCTAGGAGCTCCGCCTTCCGCGACAGGAGATCCTCTTTCCTGGTGTAGAGGTCTCTCAGTCTGCTGTCGAAGATCGCCTCATAGACGGAAAGCGCGCCGCCAAAGCTTCGCTTCAAATCCTCAATCTTTTCCGCATTTTCGCTAATGTTGCGCAGATTGGCCCGGTACTGAGTCTTGTTGATGCCGGGAATGATCTTCTCATCCATCGCCTTCTTGATTAGTCGGCGTCGCTCTTTTTGGCCGTCCAATGCCCTTTTGGACTCCGCTGTGGTTGCACTGAACGAAAAGAGATCCACCAGTCGCTCGATGGCAACCCCGGTGCTTTCCTTCGCAACGGAAAGAAAAGGGTGATCCACGTCCAGCCCACCTTTTCCCCAGATCCTGGAGAAGGGGCCCACCAGGGATCGGAAACTGCTTTCACACTCATCAAGCTGATACAAGCCCTTTAGCTTCTGCCGAAACTCCTCGACGCCGATGGCAGCCATCCTCACAAAATTTACATCACACGTGTCGACGATGTCCGGAGATTCGGTGGATCGCGAAAAATAGTACCGCTGCCCGGAAAATTCAAAGCTGAAGTCATATCTGTGCTGACCCAAATTTCGAATCGCACCGGACTTGTCGTCGATGAGACTGTTGCCGCCAAAGGCAAAATCGATGGCGAGCAGAGCGGAAGACTTGCCGATCGAGTTCTTAGCGTCATCGTCGCCGAGGATAATGTTCAGTCCGGCATGGAACACGATCGCCGGATACTTGAACTCTGAACACCTGATTTCCTTAAGCATATCGAACTACCTCTGATTCGCTGTCGATCTCCACGAGATCGAGTACGAAAAGTATATCCATAGCGTGCAAAAATTCGATGGCATCGGAAAAGCTGAGGCGGGTCCTCGCATAGACGTCGAGAACGGATTCACCACCTCTTTTTTCGGCAAGAATGCACCTCATCTTGAAGAGAGTCGATTCTTCCAGCCTCGTGAATTTAGTTGGGATCAACACTGAAGATCTCGCAATTTTGTACGAAAAATGATGCCAGTATCTTGGAGGCCAACAAAGACCCGTTTGTTTTCGCACTAATCCACTGAGCGATGTAGTTGAATACAAGATCCTTGTTTTGAGGATGCTCTTTCTGCATGGCCAAGTAGTACGTTTTTACCTGCGCCTGGAGCAGCAAGACGGCGTACTGGTCCTCTTGCTCCAGCTCCTTGAGGTGATCCCGGATCCGAATGTAATAGTCAACGGCATTGCCCTTAATCTCGCGCTTTTGGAGCGGGCTCATGCCGGTTTTCAATTTTTGGTCGACGGTTTGCAGATCAAAACTCAGCTCGGTATCGCTATTGCCGTCCGGAACGTGAACCGCAATGAGATTGAGAATCTCGCAAACTTCCTCTTCCAGTGCGAATCTCGAGATACTCTGTTTGGCTTTGGTATCGCTCAAGAATCCGACCTTGATTTCCTTAAGCGCAAGATACTCAGCAAGTTGAAACTGCTTGTCATATTTTCTGTGACAGCTTGGACAGAGCGCGATAACGTTCTCGAGACCATTAATATCCGCCGGCGCTGGGTGCCCCAGTAGGGCCGCTGCCTGGATCGGCGTGGGATTGAGAGGGTAAATGTGGGCAATCTCATACCCTTTTTGCAGCTTACTTCCACCAGGCTTCGTGAAGAGAATGGGCTCCTTGCCAAGCGGGCATACCCCTCCGGTTTCGGCATACAGGATGCTGTGCTGATCGTCGCTGTACGTGTCCCGCTTTGCAGCCATTAAGACTTCCTTCTGCCCGTTTCCATAGGCGCAAGATATAGATACCTGACGACTCCGCTTGCCTGCGGACGCATCGTGATCGGTCGGTACAATCCGCCGCGCTGTTTGGCGACGCACGGTTGCGAAACAGGGCGACGACGGCGGGCGAGCACCCAGTTTGATCAACGCCAGCCCGCGCGTACCTCGCGCCGTACTGACGGAGCCTCGGGCGATCGCCAATCAATCATGAGCGGCCGCGCTGCGGACCCGGCCTCGCGGATTCAAGTGCCGGAGCAATCAATTTTCGTTCTACCCAATGATAACGTGCTGGATGCAGGCGGCTGTACCCCACATGGGGTGGATGCAGAACTGCTTTGGCGGGCCCAACGACTTCGGTGGACCAGCGTACGGCCGTCCACTGCCCGTGGCGATCGAGCAGGCCGCCAGCCCGATTGGATGGGTGGTCGCGTCTGGCCGCCTGGTGATACCTTGATCGCCACAAGACGAGAGGCGCGCCCCGCTAAGACGAGCATCCGGGGAGTCTCCGGCCAGCCACGCAGCATTACACCCTGCCGCGAATTCGCGTCATGATGCAGGGCGTTGATTGCCGGTCATCGGCACCAATGTCTCTTCCACCGATATCGCCACGAACCTCGACCATGCTTCCCGATCACGCCGACGCCCGCTGTGCCTTGTGCTCCGACATCCTGACCAGCCAAAATCGGTCAAAGGAGCATGTCTTGCCGAACGCCATCGGCGGTAGGCTCACGACCAGTACATTCATCTGCAACCGGTGCAACAACACCTGCGGCAGTGCGTGGGATGCCGAACTTGCCAGCCAGACGAACTGGTTCTCCTCAAGCCTCGGCATCGTCAGGCAACGTGGCGACGTACCTCGCGAGAAAATCGAGACGGTGGACGGCACCCGGCTATGGCTGCACCACGATGGCACCATGACGCCGGAGCACCCGAGTGCCGAAACCAACGAGGTGGACGGCAGCGCAACGATCCGGATCTCGGCTAGGAGCGTGGAGGAGGCGATGCGCATGCTCAAGGATGCGAAGCGCCGGCATCCGAGGCTCGACGTCGACAAGGCTATCGCGGAAATGGAGGTGAGCGAAGCGTTCCTGACGTCGCCCATTCACGTCAAGCTCGAACTTGGGGGCCCTGAAGCGGGGCGCTCCATCGTGAAAACTGCGTTTGCCTACGCTTCGACCTGCGGCGTCCCGCATTCCTGCTGCGATGCCGCGCTTCGCTACCTGAAGGATCGCGCAGAAGATCCGCCTTTCGGCTTTGCGTACACTTTCGAGTTCGTCAAACAACGTCCGAGCGACCGGATCTTTCACTGCGTCGGCCTCATGGGCGATCCAGCGACGGGGCGGCTCCTGACTTACGTCGAGTACTTCAGCCATTTCCGGGTGCTGGTTGGGCTTGGCAACGACTACCGCGGGATCCCGGTCCATGCGTGTCATGCGATTGACCCGGTCACCGGCCAGCCTGTCGACGTCGAGCTAGACTGGGACGTTCCGGACGAGAAGATCCGGGCCATCTTGGCGGGCACAGCCGACAACCTCGAGGGTATGGCCGCCGCTGCGCGGCAGGTGATGCCGATTATTCTCCGGCGCAACGAGGAACGGCAGCGCAACCGGACCATCCGCGAAGCATTTGAGCATGCCGCCATTTCCCTGGGTATTCAGCCTGGCGAAGCAATTACGGCGGAACACTCGCCGCAGTTCGTCTCGCTGATGATGGAAAAGCTCAGCCCGTATCTTCACCATCTGGTCGAACGCGGTTATCGACCGCCGCCCTTGCCCGATCCGATGCCTGCTGACGAAGGTGGGAGCCGCGGCGAGGGCTGATGGCGGATTCAGGCGGGGAAACGGCCACCGAAGATTTTCCGCCATTTCTGCCTGGCAGCCCATTCCCGCTTGATGGGAGCGGTTTCGTGCGCGATCGCCTCAAGGGCCAGGTTGTAGCAACGCCTCGCCTTGTACTGGAACATGCCCTTCCTGTGCACGAATTGGCCCGCGCCAGGGGACCGCCAGTATGCCTGTTCCAAGTGCTGAGCCGCCATCCACAGAAAGAAATCGCGACACATGTAATCGTAGTATAGGTAGGACTTGTCCCGATACGGCCAGTTCTCGATGAACTGATAGGCCAGCGTATCGATCAACAGGCCGCCAATGGGCACATCCCATACGCGCTTCCACTGTCTCATCATGCGGCACAACTGAACCAGATTGCCGTTCGTCGCGCGGCTGCGCACGCGTATTGCCTCGATCTCCGGCCTCGGGTCCGTGGCCCGCCAACGCCCCCCGCTGTTGGCGTCGGGATACGTGTAGCTATTGTCCGAATTCAGAAAGGCCGGCACCACCTCGAACGAGATGCCATCGCTGAACGGCACTACGATTACCTGTCCGTCGGCCCGGATACGGGTGACCGAATAGGTCTTCTCGATGGATCGCTTGACGGCCTGAAGCAAGGCCGACTGGCCGTTTCCCTGATATCCGCCGAACTTCAGGTACTCGGTGTACGGCAACTCGAAGATCATGTCCAGGTCACTGAACCCGGCGATCGCCGTGTTCCTGCCATACGACCCCGCATACAGGCTGTGCGACGTTTCCGATGTGGTGGTCCAGAAATCCGTATTGAGCCGGCGGGCAATGTTCCGGTACCGGACCGAAATCGTTGCGCCTTCCTGCACCTGAAGGTTGAGGCAAAAAGTCTGAAACCAGTCAGCAAGCGCCATGTTTTCGTCAAGCTGTGAGAGGACGCATCGAATGCCAGACGCCATTGGGCGGCCGCGGGCCTACTTCATCTTCTTGAGACCCGACGGTACAAACTTGTCGATCTCCGTGTCCGAAAACGTGTAATCCTCGTTCTGCTGGAGTGCCGTCTGGGCTGCCGCGTATGCCTTGCCGTTGGTGTGGGGTGCCCCCCGATAAATGGCAGCCAGTTTTTTCTGCAGGTCGTCCCGCTGCGTGATGGCCTCCGCATTACTGAGCATCCCCATCCGTAAGTCTGTGAGCAGCGACAGATAGGATTCCCGGACAATCCACAGATTTGCAGCCGTGTCGCGGTGTTTCTGGGCGGTCCCCCCCGGATCGAAGCCCTTCATGTATCCCGAAATACAGAGCGTCACGAACGATACAGCCGCCGTAGCGATCTTCAGCGACAGGTTGTCCACAAATACAAGCGCTAGCGCCCCGCAGGCTGTGAGCGCGGCTATCCCGATCTGCGCGACCTTGAAGCTCCACAGCGTACGCGCGCAATTGTCCGCCATCTTCTCGTGTGTTTTGTGGGTATAGACGACCCGCCCGAAACACTCGCGGATCTGGTCTTCCAGGGTAGAAAACTCGGCCATGATGTTCATGAGGACGTGAAGGTTTGCATATCCTACCTGAGCGCCAACCGCTTGCTATGCGGATGCGATGCCGAGCCGCCGCGGCATCGTCGCCAGACGCTTCCGTCCCGAAACGGATCCGCGCGCAAAGCCGGGTCGGATGCACGGGCGACGCGCCGTCCCGGTCGACCCGGGACCATCTCTCTCGCCATTTCCGAGGATGTCCGCTGCGGGGACGACGCAAGCGCTCGATCTGCAGTAGTCAGCAGGTCAGCACGCGCCATCGAATCTTGCCGAAATCTGACAGTCGGGCATGCACGAGACTCTTAGACTTTCCGATCGGATAGTTCTTGTCCCCAGGAGAAAAACGTGTACCGTCACGCGCAGGATCTTGTCAAAATGCTTCGCTCCGGCGAAATTTCCAGCGTCGAATTGCTTCAAGAGCAACTGCGACAACTCGATCGCCACAACGGCAGCGTCAACGCCGTCGTCACCTTCGATCTCGATGCAGCGAGACAACAGGCAGAAGCCGCCGACAAGCAGGTGCGTGAGGGCAAGCCCCTTGGTCCACTTCACGGGCTGCCCATGACCGTCAAGGAATCGTTCAATGTCGCGGGTCTTCCGACGACCTGGGGCTACACGGCTTACGCCGACAACATCGCGCCGTCGAACGCGGTCGCGGTCCAACGCCTGGTCGACGCCGGCGCCATCATCTACGGGAAAACGAACGTTCCCGCTGGCGCAGCCGACTGGCAGACCTTCAACGACCTGTTCGGTACGACCAACAATCCGTGGGATCTGACGCGCGTGCCGGGCGGATCGTCCGGCGGCTCGGCCGCCGCGCTGGCGGCCGGCTTTACCGCGCTCGAACTCGGCAGTGACATCGGCGCGTCGATCCGCCTGCCGGCTCACTACTGCGGCCTCTATGGCCACAAGACATCCTGGGGCGTGATCCCAATGGCGGGCATGGATGTACCGGGCTTCCAGGGCATCGATACCCTGGACATGGCGGTCGCGGGGCCCCTTGCACGCAGCGCGAAGGATTTGCAGTTGGCCCTCGATGTCCTGGCGAGCCCGTTGGAAATCTATGGCGCGCTGGGGTGGCAACCCACCACATGGCGCGACACGCGACGCCCCGTCAAGGACCTGCGCATCGCCATCCTGACCACGGCCCCTCAGGCGCCGGTCGATAACGAGATTCAGGGCAAACTCCACGAACTGGCGGCGCTGCTTCGCCGAAAAGGCATCGCCGTCTCGATGGATGTCTTTCCGGCCGATCCGGAGTTGAGCCGTATCACGTATTTCCACATGCTCCGCGCCGCCACAGGGGCATGGCTGAGCGACACAGAGTTCGCCAGGAACCGGACTATCGCCCAAACGCTTGACAACCACGACACCAGCTACCGGGCGAGCGTCTACCGCGGCAGCACGATCTCCTTCCGCGACTGGCAGGCCCACAACGTTCAACGTGAGTTGCTGAAGGTGCAATGGCGGCATTTCTTTGCCGACTACGACCTGCTGATTTGCCCGGTGTCGACGTCTGCCGCCTTCCAGCACAATCACGTGGGCGAGCGGTGGGAGCGGATCATTGAAGTCAACGGTCAGCAGCAGGATACAACCACCGGGCTCTTCTGGGCGGGGTATCCCGGCATGACCGGCCTCCCGGCAACGGCCTTCCCGATGGGCCGTACCAAGGACGGGCTGCCCGTCGGCGCGCAGATCGTCGGTCCAGCTCTTGCCGATGCCGCGTGCATACGTTTTGCCGCCTGGCTCGAGCAAGAGTGGCATTGTTTCGAAGCGCCGCCCATGGCATTCTGACGCCCTTCCAAAACGAACACCGTCAGGGCGCGTCGAAGCCGCCCTCGCCATTTGACGACCAAGCTCGCCGATCGCATTCCCTGCCGCGACCCTATCGGCGGTGGCACAAGCACCCGGGCCGCGAGTTCGGTGGCCGAAATGCTAAAACAACAAGGGGCGCCGAAGCGCCCCTTGACACGAGCCTCCCCCGCCACCGCCACTAGTCAGGCTTGGCGACACCCAGTGCACGGATGACGCGCGCATGCAGACGGGGATCGCCACAAGCAACGACGGACCCGCCGTCCGTTGCGGAGTCGCCGCGCCAATTCGTCAAGATTCCGCCGGCACCTTCCACGATGGGGATCAGCGCCTGAATGTCGTACGGTTTCAGATTGGACTCGATGATGATATCGACAAAGCCTGACGCCAGCATGCAGTAGGCGTAGCAATCGCCCCCGTAGCGCACCACCTTCGCTTGAGACGCCACGACCTCGAATGCCACCCGCTTATTATCCGTATCGAACATGTCAGGCGTCGTGCTCATCAGGACCGCCGACGACAGGTCCGCGCACGGCCGCGCCGCCAACCGCTTGCTCCCGCTCCAGGCCTCCCGCCCGGTACCGATGAACCGCTCCCGAGTAAAGGGTTGGTTCATCACGCCCAGAACGGGATACTTTTCATCACTAAGCGCGATTAACGTTCCCCAGAGTGGAAGGCCCAACATGAAGGGAACAGTACCGTCGATGGGGTCCAGTACCCATCGGAACGGAGACTGACCGAAGAGCGTCGGCTCTTCCTCACCCAGGATGCCATGGTCGGGATATCGACGCCCAATCAGTTCGCGCATCGCGCGTTCGGCAGCCTTGTCCGCCGCGGTCACCGGATCGAATCGTGACTGCGATTTGTTCTCAGGCTGGAGCTGTGTCCGAAAAAACGGCATCGCCGCGGCAGCCGCGGCGTCGGCCAGAAGTCCTGCGAAGTCCACAAACTCGCGCATGCGAGGATCGACAAATTCCATGAGTCTCTTCTCCAGATGCGAGTAGCCCTAGCGCAGGCACCGCGTCAGGATCTCCATAAACATGCCGGCTTCCGACAGGGTGAGGCACATGGGCGGTCTGATCTTGAACGAACTCGCCTTGGGACCCGTCAGACCGATGAGCACCCCGTGTTCGCGCAGGTCGTTCACGAACCGATTCGCGAGAGCTGGACTGGCCGCACCGTCGTCGCCGATCAAATCCACGCCAACAAAGAGCCCGGCGCCCCTGACGTTCACAAGGTTGGGATGACCAGCGGCCAGCGATGCCAGCTCCGTCTTGAGAAATGCGCCGACGCGCGCCGCGTTCTCCATCAGACGCTCATCCTCAATGACATCGAGCACCGCCAGTCCCGCGGCCGCCGAAACGGGATTGCCGCCAAACGTATTGAAGTATGCAGCATTCTCGGCAAATCGCTCGATGACGTGCGGCTTCACGGCCAAACCGCCGATAGGGTGCCCATTCCCCATTGGCTTGCCCATCGTGACGATATCGGGCAATACACCATGTCGTTCGAATCCCCACATGTGCGTGCCTGTCCGGCCAAAGCCTGGCTGGACCTCGTCGGCGATGAAGATCGCCCCTTCCTTGTGAACCAGTTCGACAGCTTCTCGCAGGAACCCCGCTGGGTCGGGCAGAATCCCGTCGCTATGAAAGATTGTGTCGAGCAAGAGGGCTGCCGGCTTGATGCCATGACGCTTCAAATCATCGATCGCGCTGCGGACCTGTGCGGCGAATCGCGTCCCCGCTGCCTCCACAGAGGTCGTGTTGTCGGCCACGACCCGCACGGTGCGGACATCCTTGCCAAGCGCAACGTAAGCGCCCATGGACGGCGACACTTCAGCTACGGATGCCGTGATGCCATGATAGGCGTACTCCGTCACGATGACGCCGGTTCCCCCTGTGAAGTCTCGCGCAACCCGCAATGCCAGATCATTGGCTTCACTTGCGGTGCATGTGAACATGACATGCGCCAGAGCCTTTGGCAACGTCCCAAGCAGGCGCTCGGCATAAGCGAGCACCTTGTCGTGCAGATACCGCGTGTGGGTATTGATTGCCGACGCCTGCTCATGGATCGCGGCGATCACCCGTGGGTGACAATGGCCCACCGACGGGACGTTGTTGTACAGATCGAGATACTCAGTACCCTCCGCGTCGTACACCCGCGCTCCTCTACCCTTAACCAAATGCAGTGGATTCTTGTAGAAGAGCTGGTATGCGGGGCCAAGCAAGGCCTTCCGTCGCTCAATCATCGACTCGACAACTGGATCGAGGTTTGCGTTGCCGGACGCATCAAATGCAAAGACCTTCAGCATAATCGTATGAAATATGAGAGTGGGGGACGGAGGGTCTCAGACGAGATTGGCCAGAAACCGTCGGCCCAAGTACCTGTCGCACAAGGAAACCGTGTCGTCAAACCATTGCGCATCGCACGCCTTGGCAGTCTCCGTGTCGGCATGGGTGCCCGACCACGCGAGCAACTGGAGGCGGCGTTGGACGATTAGGCCCGGAATGACCGCGCGGTCCGCCTTCGAGAGGGCATTGACTTCGGCATAGCCCGCGAGCCAACTCTCGGCCCATTCCGGAACGTCGGGATGATGCTCGTGAAACCCCATCGCGGCAGCGAGATCGTGCATGAACCAACTGAATCCGCAATCGTCAAAGTCGATGACGCGGGTCTGGTCACCGTCAAGCAGCAGGTTCGTCAGCCTCAGGTCGGCGTGGATGAGACCGAAGCGATCGTCATCCTGGCCATACTCTCTCAGATCATGCGCAATCTGAGAGACCGCATCCGCAATCGTCGGCACGGCCTCGCTGCGCACATTGAGCCCGTTCTGCCAGTGCCCCCAATGCCCGTTCACGCCGATCATCCCCTCATGATCCCAGACCTGTCGCTGGAACCAGGCGGGCCGGCGCCACGTACGAGAGTGGCGGTGGAGTTGAGCCGTAATGCGGCCAAGGCGTCGGAAGGACGGAATCAGGTCGGTCTTGAGGTCCGGCTGCGCCCCCTGAATCCAGGCAAAAATGACGACATAGTAGGTCTGGCCATCCGGCATCCTGACAGTTTGCAGGCTGTTGCCATCGATGCCTGCGACCGCGCGTGGCACATCGATTCCCGACTTGTCGAGTTCATCGATCCACGCCAGTTCGCTGGCGATCCGTGTCTCATCGTGATAGCCAGGCCGATGGATTCGCATGGCATGGACGGGCTCACCGGATTGCTCGATGGCTAACGTCGCATTTTCTGAAAGCGTCACCAGGCGAAGCTGCCCCTGAACAGCGGCTGGATAGTGCCGTAGCGCAGCGCCGGCGATCTGTTCCAGATACGCCATATTGTCTTTGTCAAAAGCCGTGTTGCCACTCATAAGAATTCCGCTGGTTTTCCGTGCAATGGTTCGTGTTTGAGCGAGCTGAATGGAGCGTCGTCTCCGACCGCAGGACGTGTTCGTCCCCGGGCGCGCGCCCTCACGCAGGTGCCGTTACCGAAGTAGGATGGAGAAGCGTTCTGCTACTGAACGCGAACGAATTCCGTTTGGCTGGGAACGCCTGGACAGATCCAGAACGCCCGCGCGTCGCAATCGATAATCACACCGGCGACGCTCTCGACCTGGGCGCCGAGGTCAATCGCTGGATCTGGGCGTCGACACACGGATTGGAAGCCGTCCGACTCATCGCGCAGGAATCGCTCGAAGGCGGCTTTGTCCAGCGGCGCCTTGGCACCATGTTCATTCGCGGTAATCAGGCGCGGCACGCTCGATAGTGCAGGCGCCATGGCCGCCTGCACTTCGCGTAGCGCATCGCTGACGAAGTGGTTACTATGTGCAAGGACGCCATTCACGGGCGTCAGCTCGGCCCATCCGCGCGGGGCTAGCTCGAAGGCGGCAACCGAGGTACCGGCCGCACCCAGGAACACCGTGGATGCTGCCCCAAATCCGAGGGAACCGGCCAGGTTTCCGATGCGGTCTCTGGCATCCGAGAGCGACTGAAGGCTCAGCAGATGGCGCAGCAGAACATGCACGGGGACTCCCGGCGTCACGCCGTCATGATTGGACCGCAGGATGTTCAATCCGACTGCAAGCCCGGCGTCGTTAAGGCCGATCTTGGCGAGCATCCCGCCTTCGGTCAGTGTCGTGAACGGCATGCCGTTACTGTCGTGAGAGCTCAGGATGACGAGCGCCTGTCGTTGCCGTCCAAGCCAGTCCCAGTTTTGGGCAATGAACGTATGCCCGTTGGCAGTGGCAACGCCAGTCGCTCCAAGCGATGTGCATTCTCCGTCTGCCACGGCGGGATCGAGCGACTTGGTGTCCAGCCAATCTTCTATCCCCACTGACCGGTTCACAGTAAGCGCCTGCGCGGAATCGTAAGTCTTGCCACTGAAAAAATCCGGAGGCAGCAATTCAGTACGGCAGTTCAGCGCGAGGACTTCGGCAAGCGCCAGGTCCGCCCCGACTGCGATGCCGCGCATTTCCTCCAGCAATGTCGCATCGATACGCTCGATGGTCTCGCCATACGTTTCCGCCCGCGCGCAGGCCGTCGGCCAGTCGATGCCGCAACCGGCAAAGAGACGGGCGTAGGTGGTGCGACTGTGCAGGATTTCCTGGCGGGCGAACTGGCCGTAGCACGCGCCCCGGTCAAAAGCACTGGTCCCGGCAGGAATGCGCAGATGTGGGAACGGCGGTGCGGCGGCGGAATTCGAGGTCATGGCTGTGATGAACTGGATGATTGCACGAAAGATGCCGCGCCGAGGTGTCCGGCTCTTAGGGCACTCGGAAAACTCAGCGCAGATCAGTTCGACACAGTCTAGAAGCCTCCCGCGCAACCCGTCTAACAGTTTTCGGCAAATGTCGATGGGGCTCCCCCGGCCTACTGGGGCGCCGGGATGACCACTCCCGCCGCAAAGGGCGCGGCTTGTCCTGGCCCACCCGAGACTTTGCCGAAATGTGGTGGTCGGGTCTGTCGCAGGTTGCCAGAATCCTCCCTCAAGCGTCAGGCCACTCGCCGTGGCGTTGTGACGCCGATTCCGCGACACATACCGACGTGTGCGCTTCTTTGCGCGAATACTACATAGGAAGGGAGGGAGCAGTTTATGTCATCTACAAGTTCGTCGATTACCTCGGCGCCAAAGATGGATCTATCCAAGGTTGACGCATCGTTTGAAGACAAGGTCTATGCGAAGGTCACACGACGTGTCGTAAGCTTCCTGTTCATCTGCTTCATCTTCGCGTTCCTGGATCGGGTGAATGTTGCGTTCTCGAAGATGGGCATGCAAGCCGACCTCAAGTTCGACGAGGCGGTGTTCGGCTTCGGCGCGGGCGTCTTCTTTCTAAGCTATTTTTTGCTTGAAGTGCCGAGCAACATGGCCCTGACGCGGTTCGGTGCACGGCGTTGGTTTGCCCGGATCATGGTCACCTGGGGCCTGTTGTCCATCTGCATGTTGTTCGTAAAGACGCCGACACAGTTTTACATCCTGCGCTTTCTCCTCGGTGCCGCTGAGGCCGGTTTTTTCCCCGGCGTAATGTGGTACCTGACGCGTTGGTATCCTGCGCAACGACGCAGCCGCGTGATCACCATGTTCATGGCTGCCATCCCGGTTTCCAGCATCATCGGCAGCCCGCTTTCTGGCTGGATTCTGTCCCATTTTTCCTCGTCGGACCACATGGCTGCATGGCAATGGCTATTTCTCATCGAAGGCCTGCCGCCGGTCATTCTCGGCATCATCACATTGCGCTACTTGAGTGACTCGGTCGCGGATGCCAAGTGGCTTACCAACGAAGAAAAGCAACTGTTGCAAGCGCGGGTGGAAGAAGACCAGAGTCACGGCTTCTCGCACCGCTTCACAGACGCGCTGCGCTCCCCCATCGTCTGGCTGCTGACCTTCATCAACTTCTCGATCCTGGCTGCCGTCACGTTGATCTTCTGGCTGCCGTCATTGTTGCGTCAGGCTGGCATGACCGATCCCATGCAACTCGGCTGGGTGCTGGCGATGCCTTATGTCGTTGGTTTGGTCGCTATGCTGACCCTGGGACGGACCTCCGACAGGTTGCAAGAACGCCGCTGGCATACCGTGATTCCGGCGCTCTGCTACGCCGCAGGAACCGCAACGATGCCATTCGTCCTGAATGATCCCAATTTGCTGTGCATCGCTGCCGTCGTCGCGCTCGGTGGCAATATCGCCGCCAATTCCCTGTCGTGGAACTTGCCCACCGCCGTCCTGTCTGGCGCAACCGCCGCCGTCGGCATCGCCTTCATCAACGCGTTCGGCCAAATCGCCGGCTTGACCAGCCCGGCACTCTTCGGCTGGCTTTTCAAGACGACAGGATCACCGGCCACCGGTCTGTGGATCCTCGCCACGTTGGGAACACTCGGCGCCCTGGCACCGCTGCTGGTACCGAAACGTCTGGTCAACCGCTAGTCAGCCTGCGCGCCCCTTCCTGGCGCCAATTTCAACGCGTCATGTGCCCGCCGCTGCGAGTCCGCGCGGCGGGATAGGAAGGTCAGGATGATCGGCTTTTGCTGCCAAGCTCATCCGCGACGAAAACAGCCATACAAGGGGCGCGCACGGCGGGTGGTAGACGGGAAAGCGCACCGCCAGTGCCGTGGCGAGCCGCATGGCCGGGTGTTTTCAATAACTCGTCGATCCACGACGAATCCAGAAGTCGTCCTAGACTAGATCATAAAAAGGTAAGAAATGAAGAAGAGCATCATTGCGCTGTTGGCGGGTGTCATTTCAGGGAGCGCAGCGGCGCAGTCGTCGGTCACGTTGTACGGGGTGGTCGACGCGGGCCTCGAGTTCAACAATCGGCAGCCGGGAACCGGCTCGAGTGTCGTGCGCGTGACATCGGGGAACCTGAGCGGATCGCGTTTTGGCTTGCGCGGGGTGGAAGATCTCGGGGGTGGGCTGAAGGCAATCTTCACGCTCGAAAATGGCTTTGATGTCGACACCGGCAAGACAGGGCTTAATAATCGCCTGTTCGGCCGTCAGGCCTATGTTGGCCTGCAAGGCACATATGGGGTACTGACGCTCGGCCGTCATATGACACCCATGTTCGACTATGCCATCGTCTATGACCCGATGGTGACCTACGGCCGTTACTCTAGCTACGAACAGGACCCGTCCTTTGCCGGTCGTGCGGACAATTCCATCAAGTACACCGGGACCTTTGGCGGGTGGACCGCTTCGGCGTTGTATAGCTTTGGTGTGGACAGCACCGTCACCAACGGCAGCGAAGTGCCGGGAGAATGGCAGATTGGTCGGATGATGAGTGCCAGCGTGCGTTACGCCAACGGTCCGCTCTCGGTGGGCACGATCTACGAAGAAACGAACATCGGGACCACCACAGCGGCGCCGGATGCGCGGATTCGTCGTGCGTCGGTGGCAGGGACATACCAGTTTGGAGCCCTGCAGGCGATTGGCGGATATCGCTGGGCGAAGGCCTATGATGGCGCTGCCCTGCCGGGTGCAGTGGGCGGCTTGATCAACCAGACGTCGAATTACTACTGGGCGGGGGTGAATTACAGAGTGACGAACGCGCTTTCGGTGATTGGTGCCGCCTACTACCAAGACTTCCGAAAAACCGGCTCGGATCCATGGCTGCTCGTCGCTCAGGCCGACTATGTCTTGTCCGCGCGGACGGATTTGTACGCCGTCATCGGCTACACGCTCAACAAGAGCGGCTCGACACTGGGCGTCAACGGATTCGGCACAACGACACCTGGCTCCAACCAGCTTGGGGCAGTGATCGGCATGCGCCATAAGTTCTAGAGCGCTTTCGCGGTGAGACTTCAGTGTCTGTCAGTGGTCCTTATCGGCCAGCACCTTGTGCTGGCCGCTTTTTTATTGGTAAGGGGCCTAGCCGCCGCTGTCACGCACCGTTGCCGAAGGCAACTCGTCAAACATTTGCTTGTAGTGCCGGGTGAAATGACTCGGACTGCTGAAGCCGAGCGCAGATGCCAAGCCGGTAATCGAAGGATCGGATTGGCGTTTGAGGCAGCGTCTCGCCTCGTTGAGTCGCAGCGCCCGAAAGTACGCCATCGGCGTCGTACCCATCTGCTCTTCAAAGCAATACTGGAGCGTACGTCGGCTGGCAAATGCCGCCGCGCAGATCTCGGGGATATCTGTTTCGCCATGGAGGTTCGCGTGCATGAATTCGATGGCGCGCCGGACGATGCGCGATCGATTGCAATGGCGCCTGGGCATGGCAAGCATCGAGGATTGCTTCCCATCCCCGGACAGTGCGCTCTCGACGATAGCGCTGAAGACGCTGATCAGCACGGCACGCTCGCTGTCTCCTCCGCCAATCGGCGCGTCGACATTACCTGAAGCCCCTAGCATCTGCCGGCGAATGGCCTCGGCAACATCGTCCGAAATGGAGACACTGCGCAATTGCTCAGCCTGCATCAGCCAACTGAAATACTGTAAATCTAGCGATTCTTCCAGCACGGAGCGCCGCACCGAAACCCCACAGACCCCAAGTTCCCCTGCCGCGACAACCTCATGCCCCTCGCGTCCGGAGAGCACCATGAGGGTACGCATCGTCAGTTCCTGGCCGGCAAATAGTGACCCCGCCTGGATGGCAAACGGGATCGCAATGGCGATGTGATCTTCCGGGGGATGAAACTCTTCGTGCAGGCGGCGGTTGGTGTGCTCGCGGTACAGCACCCCCTCCGATAGAATGACTTCCTCAATTTCGCCTCGAAAGCTTCCTTTGCCGAGTTGCTCGAACCGTTGGGTCCAGCCATAGAGCGCAGACGCTTGATCGTCGGCGTCCTGGGTCTTCTGTCTATAAAGCCTTGCCATGTATGTGCTCACGATTGCACCCTCGATCGGCGCAATCGAACTCCGTGAAGAGCGCTGTCGTACGCGAAATGCGAAAGAAGGGTAAAGCAGGCTGCAATTGACCGGGCGTCGCGGCAAGCATGCTGGTGCATTTGCAGCGCCGGTCCAAGCGGGACCATACGGTCGCACTGGGGCCCGGTCAATCCCCGCTAACCCCCATCCAACGAGACCGGCAATTGATGAGCTCGGCACGCCCCATACCGGTGCAGCTTGCCCAATAGCCGTCACGGACGGTGCTGTCTGTCGACTGCCGGGCGGCAAGCTGGTGGTGGGGTGCCATCAACATCACGCGCATAACGATCTCCCGCCTCGGCCATCTATCCCGCCGGGCGTGCGTGCAGCACGCAAGAGTCATTCCATGCGAATGGTCGCCCTGGTCAAGATACCGCAGGTGCTCCGCGTGGCCGGCGTGAGTGACATGCCTAGGAGGCCGGATCCGGTTGGCTAGCGGCCACCGTCCATGCGGCGATAAAGGTATCAGCGATGGCAGCCGCCAGCTTGTCACCAGGCGTCCATTTCATCGATCCCAGATGAATTGGTACGGCGACTGCTCCGTGAATCGCGACGACGAGGCTGTCCGTGGCGAGCTTCAATGGCACGGGGTAGCGCGGCAACGTATCAAAGAAGTCCCGGACCGCCGTCTGATACTGCTGGTAGGCACGGACTGCAACTTCCGAACGCCCGAAAGGGGTGCCGTCGGCCAGCTTCGGCAACTCGCCCTGTCGCCGGGATCCGGAGAACAGGATCTCATACTGCTCGAAGTGCGCCCGCCAATGCCGTAGCATCGCCAGCAATAGCTTGCGCAAACGCACCTCCGGCGCCGACTCGCGCTGTGTGACCGCTGCAATTTCCCCAATTGCGTCTGCCAGATCTGATTCCCGGACGGCGATGAACAGCGCTTGGCGATCGGAAAAATAATGGTAGACCACGGCAGGCGTGTAGCCGGCCTCCGCCGCGATGCCGCGCAATGACACCTTGGCATAGTCTTGCGTGGCAAAGGCGCGTCGCCCCGCTTCGATCAGCGCCTGGCGTACCGCAGCCTTCTCCTCAGGCGATCTTGCCCGTCTGCCTCCCGTTCGTCGGGTGACCGAGCCCTCATCCGACTCCGCCACTCGCACCGACTGTGTCGTCGACGGAGGCAATGACGTCTTCTTGGTTGTACGTGGCATCTCTGCAAGTGTCGACCTAGAACGCCCGGGATCGTAACACGCACTCCACACCGATTCCGCGTAAACCCTCCCCCTGCGACCATAACTTTACGGTTGCACTACTTTAATTTTACATGTTTAATTATTTGCGAAGCGGCGCTCGTCGCGGATCAAAAACATCAGTAGGTCGCACATGCCCCACCCGCAAGACACGTTCGCAGCGCAGGTTCATGCCATCACGCTTACGTCGAGAGACGCCCTGATATTTGAACTGAGGAATCCCGAAGGGGGCATGTTGCCGCCCTTTTCTGCTGGCGCTCATCTCGAAATCCGGTTGCCGGACAACATGCTGCGTCACTATTCGCTTCTGAACTCGCCCGACGAGCGACATCGCTATCTGATTGCGGTCCGCAAGCAGGAACCAGGGCGCGGCGGCTCACGGTATATGCATGAAATGGTCCACGTCGGCGATCAACTGCGCGTCGGCATGCCGCGCAACAACTTCCCGCTCGAGGAAACGGCGCGACGATCGGTCCTGATCGCAGGCGGCATCGGCATCACCCCCCTCATGTCCATGATCGCGCGACTCGAAGCACTGCGCCGGGAGTGGGTGCTCCACTACGCGGCGCGTGGCCCTGCGCATGCGCCATTGCTCGACCTCGTCCAGACACGGGCCGCCACCCATGCCGGCCGCGTCCATATCTATTTCGATCACACACCCGGGCAGCCGGCCCTGGATATGGCGGCATTGATCGCATCCCGAGATCAGGGAGATCACTTCTATTGCTGCGGACCGGCACCCATGATGGAAGCGTTCGAAGTTGCCTGTCAGGACTTGCCACGCAGCGAGGTGCATGTCGAGTACTTCGGAGCACCCTCGGTCCCGGCCAGCCGCGCTGCCCAGAAGGCCGCGGCGGCAGGCGCCTTCGAAGTCGAGTTTCGCAGGTCCGGGCGCACGCTAAGTGTGCCGGCTGATGCATCCATCCTCGACGTCGCACTGGAGGCTGGCATCTCGGCTCCGTTCTCATGCGGAGAGGGCTTCTGCGGAAGCTGCCGCACCGCCGTACTGGAAGGAGAGCCGGAGCACAGGGACAGCGTACTGGGCGACGCCGACAGAGATGCAGGCAACGTCATGCTGATCTGCTGCTCGCGCAGTCGCGGTGCCCGACTCGTGCTGGATCTGTAAGGCAAAACCACCGACAAAAGGAGACACAATGAGATATCCCAAGAACTGCTGGTACGTAGCGGCAATGAGCCACGAGATCGGACGCGCGCTCACTGCCCGTACGCTGCTCGGTGAGCCCGTGCTTCTGTTCCGGCGGGAAAATGGAAGCGTCGCCGCCATTGAAGACCGTTGCAGCCATCGGCGCGTGTCCCTGTCGCTCGGCACTCTGGTGGGGGACCACGTCCAGTGCGGCTACCACGGCCTGCAGTTCAATGGCGAAGGCACCTGCGTCCGGATCCCTGGCCAAGACAGGATTCCACCCCAGGCGTGCGTACGCGCGTACCCGGTAACCGAGCGCGACGGCTTCGTTTGGATCTGGCCCGGGCAACGAGACCTGGCCGATGTCGCGCAGATTCCGGACTTCTCGGATGTGTGCTCGTCGGACCGCTTTGTGGGCCGTCGTGCAGAGACGCTCCCCGTTGCCGCCCCTTGTCTCTTCAACATCGAAAACGTTCTTGATCTTTCTCACGTCAGCTACGCCCACGAGAAAACGGTCGGGACGCTGGAAGTCGCCGAGACGCGCCCCGACACCGAGATCAACGATCTGTTTGTTGAAGTCCGTCGCACGTGGGAGCGTTCAGCCGCTCCGCCGATGTACCAACGGCTGTTCAACTGGATGGAAGTCAAGCGAACCCAGACAATCCGCTTCTGGCCGGGTGGCAATGTCCGGCTACAGATCTCCGTCGAGCCGGTCGGCAATACCGATTCAAGCCAGATCCGCCATCTGACAGTGGTTGGTCCCTGCACGCCTGAAACCGACACGACACACTTCAAATTCTCAGCGATGTACCGGGACTTCGCCTGCGACGACAACGCCGTGACCGAAGCCATTGCCGATCAATTCCACAAGACGATTCTCGAGGATAAGGTGCTGATGGAGGATCAGCAGCGGAATTGGCAGCGTGATGATCAGCACGTCACGATGATCGACCTCGCCGTCGACCGCGCGCCGCTCGCCGCGCGCCGAATGCTGCAGCGGATGGCGGATGCCGAACCGGCATAGCCTTCCCTCGCGACATCACATTAAAAAATGACATGGAGACACGCCCCAATGCTACGCCGAAGATTGCTTGGCATGCTGACCTCGTTACCGTGGCTGGCATCCTTTCCCCTCTATGCTGCGACCGATCCCTATCCCGCCAAGCCTGTCACCATTGTCGTGCCCTACGGCGCGGGCGGCGCCGCGGATGCGCTGATTCGTCCGGTTGCGCAAGCGCTATCCACGCAGTGGAAGCAGCCAGTCGTCGTGGACAACCGGCCCGGCGCCAACGGCATCATTGCCACGCAGCTCGTGACCAAGGCGACACCGGACGGCTACACGCTGCTCCTGCATCTGACTGGCATCGTGCAGAACCTTAGCCTTTACAAGAAGGTCTCCTACGATCCGTTCAAGGACCTCCAGGCCATCACGCAGATCGGCACACAGCCGATGGGATTGGCCGTCCCGTATCGCAGCGCCGTCCAAACGGTCCCCGCGTTGGTGGCGGCGGCCAGAGCCGCGCCCAGCGAGTTCTCGTACGGCTCGTTTGGCACCGGTTCGACCGGGCACATCTATGGCGAATTGCTGCGCACGAGCGAGAAGCTGCAGGTCCCTCACGTACCTTACAAAGGCGAGGCACCGATGCTGCCCGACCTGATCTCGGGACGGGTGCAGTTTGGCTTTGTCTCGGCCGCGACGGCCACGACACGGCAGCGCGACAAGTCGCTACGCATTCTGGCGGTCACCGGCCCGCGTCGCCTGGACGGGCTACCAGACGTCCCCACCATGGCAGAGGCCGGGTACAAGGGCTTTGAAGCGGTGGGATGGTACGGGCTCTTCGCACCGGCCGGCGTGCCACGCACCGTCGTCGAGAAGCTGGCTGCGGACGTGAATGCGGTCCTCCAGCGCAAAGACATTCAGGACCGGATGCGGGATCTGGCTGTCGATCCCACCGGTACGACGCCTGAAGCGTTCGCCAAGTTCTTGCGCAATGACTACACCAAATGGGACGGCCTCATCAAGGCGTTCCACATCGAACTGGAATGAAAATAATGACCTTGCCTGTGTTGGCGTACCCCGGCCTGCTTAGCCCTCGCTGCCTTATCGACAACGAATGGTGCGACGCGGATAGCGGCGGGACCTTCGATATTACCAACCCTGCTTCCGGCGAGGTGCTTTCTTCGGTGCCGGCGGCGGGCGCCGCCGAGACACAACGCGCGATTGATGCCGCCGAGCGGGCGTTGCCGTCATGGCGCAGGCTCCCCGCACCGGAGCGCGCCGCCAAGCTTCGGGGCTGGCACGATCTCATCCTGCTGCATCTCGACGATCTCGCGGCTTTGCTCACGGCCGAACAAGGCAAGCCGCTGTCGGATGCACGAGCGGAAGTGCGCTACGCGGCGTCGTTTGTCGACTGGTATGCCGAGGAGGCGCGCCGCATCTATGGCGATGTCATTCCGGCGCCCGCTGGGGATCGCCGCCTGTTGGTGCTGAAGGAGCCGGTTGGCGTGTGTGGCGCCATCACGCCCTGGAACTTCCCCTACGCCATGGTTACCCGCAAGGTGGCACCGGCGCTCGCAGCCGGGTGCACAATGGTCCTGAAACCGGCGGAACAAACGCCGCTCAGTGCGCTTGCCCTCGGCGTACTGGCCTTGGAGGCCGGCATTCCCCCAGGTGTGCTAAACATCGTGACGGGCGATCCGGCCGCCATCGGGAAGACGCTGACCGACAGCGCCGTGGTCCGGAAAATCAGCTTCACCGGGTCGACCGAAGTCGGTCGACTCCTGATGCGTCAATCGGCTGACACGCTGAAGAAGCTTTCCCTCGAACTGGGTGGCAATGCCCCGTTCATCGTATTCGACGACGCCAACATCGATGAGGCTATTGCCGGGCTGATGCTGGCCAAGTTCAGAAATGCGGGGCAGGCGTGCATCGCGGCCAATCGCATCTATGTACAGCGCGGCATCTACGACGTGTTCGCCACGCGGCTCGCGGAGGCCGTGCGGCACCTCCACGTCGGCGCGGGAACGGACCCGGATTCGGATGTCGGCCCGTTGATCGATGCGGCGGCCGTCGACAAGGTGGAAGCGCACCTTCAGGACGCGCTGTCGCACGGGGCTCGGGTGTTATGCGGTGGAGGTCGTCATCGTCTAGGAGGGACCTTCTTCCAGCCCACGGTGGTAGTCGACGCGTCGGAAAAGATGGTGCTCGCGCGCGAGGAGACCTTCGGCCCGCTTGCACCGCTCTTCCCCTTCGATGACGACCGCGAGGCTATCGCTGCGGCCAACGCAGTTGAGTTTGGACTTGGCGCCTACGTCTACAGCCGGGATCTCCAGCGGATCTGGGCAGCGATCGATGGTCTGGATACCGGCATGGTGGGCGTGAACAGTGGACTGATCTCGACCGCTGTTGCCCCTTTCGGCGGTGTTAAACAGTCCGGCCTGGGGCGGGAGGGTTCGCGATACGGCATCGAGGAATATCTCGTGCTGAAGTATGTGTGCCTTGGCGGTCTTGCCGCCTAAGCGGAAATGGCATCAGCGCCGGTGGATGACGAGCCCTCCGTCGGCGCCTCATCTGCGGCGGCTTCACGCTCGCGCATCACGCCATCGAGCGCGAGACGGTCGATGGCCGCCACCGTGACCACTTCCCATTGCCGCATCCAAAAACAGCCTCGGGCACGCGCCTGCCGTGCGGGCTTGATCTGCCACTGCTGCGCGGGAAGCTCCATTTTTCGACGAACCCTACTTTCAATCATCGGGACAGTTGGCTCGGCCCATGTCGGGATGGCAACTGGGAAACGACTGGCGTTGCCACGACGGCGGGATGGCATCGCGCCCGCCGCGTAGATGGCTGGCGCCGCCGAAGAACAAAAAAATCGGCCCATA
>Ga0209426_1000635_pt1 | contig 31505 bp, 35 predicted proteins | sample Deesub1362B_J571_FD_187697 | JGI IMG/M metagenome (GOLD analysis project Ga0209426, IMG submission 187697) | Deep oceanic, basalt-hosted subsurface ecosystem from Juan de Fuca Ridge flank, Pacific Ocean, CORK Borehole 1362B_J2.571 (SPAdes)... ...
GTTGAAGATGCCTTTGGGCATGGAAAATACTTCTTGTTCTATATTTCATGTGGTGTCGTCGCGGCAATTGTGCATATCTTAAGCTTGACAAGTCCTAATCAGTTCACAGTTCCAGTAATCGGCGCTTCAGGGGCCATCTCTGGAGTTTTAGGTGCATATTTCGTGTTATACCCAAGGGCTAAAGTCTTAACATTAGTCTTTTACGGATGGATAGTTATTGTTCCAATACCAGCCTTAGTCTTCCTCGGGTTATGGTTTCTGATGCAGTGGACGTTTGGGTTAATAAACCTTGTAAGCATTGTGCCAAGCGGAGTAGCTTATTGGGCACATATTGGTGGCTTTCTAGCCGGAATGATCATCGCCCTGGTTTTTAGACAGGAATTGCTGGAGAATCGGAAAAGAGGGAGACGAAAATGGTAAGGAACGCTGAACGCTAAAAGCAGTATATTAAAGTTGCAATAACACAGCCATAATGATCCATAGGTACCTTCAGAACTTCAATGCGGTATCGGATTTTTCCAATTTCGACATTACGAATTTTGGCCATTTCCCTTATCTTCCATTCTAATGTTTCTTTCACAGCTTTTCTGTCCATATATCCGTGGGCTTCAGCTACCATGCCATATTTTCCGTGGGCTTCCCATGCCCAAGCTATTCCAGCACCTATGGTTGTGCCTTCCTCTCCGTTCATCCTTGCCATAACAGCGAAGGTTATGGCTCCCGCGGGAAGTTTTCGCCATTTTCTTTCCTTACATCCTGGCGGTAGGATGGAACTGACTGCGACAAGGTTACATTGAGCTACTCCAGCGTTTTTCAACGCTAAGTCGAAAGCATTAAGTTCTGAAACTGGGCTTATGGCTTTGCCGCTTGTTATGAAAAATTCTTTCGGGATCATTGCTGTAGTGTTTTCCATTTAATTTTGATGCAATGCAATAGGATAATAGCTTTATTAGCTTTGTGGTGAAAACTTCTATTAACGAGATTTAACAACGAGTTTCAATGGTAGAGGAGGGAAATATTTTCCTTGCAAAGAATCGAGCCAAAAGTTAGAAGGCCTCGGGGAAAAGTTCGTTTAGGGAAGGGTTTCAGCCGAGGAGAGCTGATCAAGGCTGGGACCCGCTACGATGAAGCGGTGAAACTTGGAATACCTGTTGATGTTCGAAGAAGGACTATCCATGAAGAAAACATTGAAGCACTGAAAGAGTTTCTCGCTGAAGTTAGGAAAACTGTGAAGGCTTCAGCGAAATAGAAGAGTGAGAAGATTGCAGACCAGCTTGATAGCGTACGTAAAGATTAGAGTGTTTATCCATGCCACTGAAGACTCTAACAAGGTAATTCAGGCAGTAAAGAATTTGTTTCCCAAACAATTGGCAGAAGAAATAAAGTTTAAAAAGACAAATTTAACTGGTCATCACGGCAACCCGATAATTCTTTTAGAAACAAGATTAAAAGAGAAAGAACTAATAAAAACACTTATGAACAAGCTTGCCTCAGGCTTAAATTTATTAGACAAAAAGTTTTTGGCTATGAACTTTGAACAACACGCAAAAAAAGGAAGCTTTTATCTTCGCCTTGATAAGCAATCAGCTTTTAAAGGCGAGGTTAAGCTTAGCTCCGCAGACCCCATCCATTTACGAGTAGGATTCAAAACTGGAAAAGTGATAGAGATGATGAAAACTTTCAAGGAGCTAGGCATTCTGCCATGAAAAGGAAATTTGTAGATCTCAACCTTCAGCTTCCAATTCATGATTTAGATAAAACTAGGAAAATGCTGGAAAAAGCGCATGAGCTTGGATATGATTTAGTTGCAGCTAATCTTTCACCCGATACAGACGACGGAACAATTACTTATATTAAAAAGCTTTGTGCAAGCATAGGAATAGATTTTGCCACACGGGTTGAATTAATTCCGAAGACTCGTCACGAACTACTCGGTCACTTGAGGCGCTTACGGAGAAAATTTGAGGTTGTAAGCGTAACATGCGTTTCTAAGGTAGTTGCCCGTCAAGCCGCCAAGGATAGACGGGTTGACCTCTTATTTTTCCCTAGGCTTGATTCAAGGAAACGATTTTTTGATTCTCAAGAGGCCGAACTAGCTTCTAACGCTTTAGCTTCTCTCGAAATCCGCATCAAGCCCCTTCTTTTATCGAACGGTGTTCAAAGGACTCGCTTATTGTCTTATTTAAGAAAAGAAGCTGTGGTGGCGTTGAATTATGGTGTTCCGATTGTTATTTCTAGCGAAGCTTCGGAAACTTGGCACATGCGGAAACCTCGGGAGCTAGCCGTTCTAGCAACGCTATTCGATTTAGATTTTCCAACAGGTTTGGATGCTGTTTCGAAGTTTCCTTTGTCCACAGTGAAACGAAATCGTGAGAAATTAAAGTCGAATTTTATTGCACCTGGCATTCGACTAGTTAAGAGAGGAAAGAATTGTCACTGAGAACTAAACCGAGACATAGGTATTTAGCTCTAAAAATCGAGTCAAACAAAACCTTTGACAAGAGGACTTTATTGAACAAAATTTGGAATTCTTTGACTCGACTTTACGGCGAGTATGGAGCGAGTAAAGCAAATTTAGTCTTAATTGACTATAAGCCTGAAGAAGGATTCGCCATATTACGTTGCAACAATAATGGGATATTAATGGTGAGAGCAGCTATAGCAATAATCACTCAAATAATGGAAGCTCAGGTGGCGATTCATGTCTTGGCCATTTCCGGGACAATAAAAGCACTTCGTAGAAAACTTTCACAGACACAGAACGTTTAAGAACTGCGGTATTGTTTGATGTCTTGGGGGATGATGACGCCGTCCCAGACTGAACAACAAAATGAGGACTTCATGACGGGCAGACCCCATCTACTACTAAAAACCCTTTAGTAAGTTTTAGAAAGTTTAGTCTTGAGTTGCAGCCTTTCTACTTGGACGGATCTTTTCTGCTCCTCGACCTTTCCGCCTTAAGCCTCTAATTTTCTTGCCAGCGCTGGTTAAGCCGCGAAAAACCCTACCTTTGTGCTGTTTTTGGCATATCCAGTTTATTTTAGGATCTGACCTAATTACAGGATGATGAGGATCGACCATTATAACTTCAAACCACTTGTATCTTCCGTCTTCTCCAACCCAGTAAGAGTTGAGAACCTCAAGATTTGGAAACTTCCGAGCGGCTCTCTCTTCAGCTATAAGCCTTAAGCTTTTCGCTGGCTTATACTTTTTGACTCCCATTCTTTTAGGCCGTCTTCCAGAACGAGGGCGGATTTTTCTTAAGCCGCCTCGTCTGACGCGAACACGAGCAACTACAAAGCCCTGTTTTGCCTTGTAACCTAATTTTCTCGCTCTGTCTAATCGTGTGGGTTTATCTATTCTTGTGACTGCTTTTTGTTTACGCCATGCCATGAGTCTTTGGCGCAGTAACTCTTTCACATAGGAATTATCTAGGTTTGACCAAGCTTCTGCTATATACTTATATGCCATTTCCTAACCCTTCTAAGCGCGGTTCAACCTTCTAGGGGTTACATCCCTTGGGTGAAATGTGAATCCCGTGACTGGGTTATTTTAACCCATAGCGATGAGGGGGGAAATAAACTTTCCGATTAGTTAACCTTTGGTTTTAGTTTAACTTTGGTTACTTTGAGGTGCCCATATTCTCCATACCAAAACTTTTGGGTTTCTAACACATGTATCTTTTTCTTAAATAACGGCATATCTACGACTAGGGTTTCGTACTCTCCTCCTTCACCTACTATGGAGATTCCATATTTCTCTTGCAGTTTTAATAAATCTGTTACTGCGGCTTTGTCAAGTTTTCTTCCTAGCCACTTTTGGTCAAAGCCTTGCGCAAATACCCCAACAATGAGGATTTCAAATTTCAGTTGTAACATTTCATTTAAAAGCAAAATTGGCGTTTTTAGCCATAAAGGAGTTATTGAGCGGAGGCCTAGTCGTCTTGAGATACTTTCTATTCTGCTTTTCTGGTAAGTTGAGGCTATTGCTCCAGAAACTATACCCTCCACGTCTAAACGGGCGACTAAGCGTTCCAAATCTTTAATTTCTTCCTCTTTCCTTCCACTTGTAACTGCTTTGATTAAAGGGATTCCAACCGCCTCAGCGAAATAATCTACGAGGTGGAGGTTTAGAGAATGAAACATCCAACTATCCTCGCGGCGAGGTATCATTGTTACAAGATAGGCTACTTCAAGTCCTTGTTTTAAGGCGTGATAAAGCGCAAGGGTGGAATCTTTTCCGCCAGTTATTAACGCAGCAACACGCATAAACTTAACATTCAACCCTTCTATTGTTGACTAAGCTTCTGCTCCACAACCTCAAAGAGTGCTTGGGTCTTCTTTCTCCATTTTTTAAAGCCTTTAGGTGAGGTAGGATATTTTCTATACCAATCACGGACTTTCCGCATTAAGCTGGCAGTTATCCTAAGCTTGTTAAGGAGACTAACCCTTCTGATTCCTCTAAAAATTCTCATAGTTGCGTCAGAAAATCTTACTTGAATCTCATTGCCCATACTGGCCTCTAACAGGTCTTTCTCGGTGATAAGCCTGTATTTCATTCCATAATTTAAATCCTCATCCAGACAAGATAAAAGGAAGATCCGGAAAACATCCAGTCCCGCCTGTTTGATGCCATAATATTCCATGTAACGAAGATTATATTGCCATAGGGTTTTCTGACTGACATCGCCTTTTTCAAAAGCCTCTATAATTGTTTTTCCTGCTAGATAACCACCCATCATGGATGGGCCTATCCCTCCGCCGTGAATTGGACTTACTTGACATGCGGCATCTCCAGCAATTAGGATTCCGTTTCCAACCATATTGTCTAATGGTCTTCTTGTAGGGACAGTCCATGCCCCGCCACTAAGTAATAAGGAATTTTCGAACATGAGTTTTGAAAGAATGTTGTGATATAACCGTTTTTTCGGATTGGGAAAATTTCCACGCATGGCCACGCCCAAACCAACGTTCACTTTTGAGCCGGCTTTTGGAAAAATCCAAACATAGCCACCTGGAGCTACTTGGTTATTCAGGTATATCTCGCACATTTCTGGGACTTCTGCTTCGTTTTTGAGTTGCCTTATCTCCCGATAACAAGCTTCAATGTCTTTTCTGTCGATTTTCCGAGGAACCATCATTTCTTCAGGAAGTTTATTCCTTAAAACTGCTGAGATTCCAGTTGCATCTACCACAACGTTGCTGAAGAGATGGATTAGCTTGTCAGTTTTTAAATGTTTTAGAAGAACTCCATTCACGAAATTTTTCTCTATTGTTGGTTCTATACATAAGGTAGACTCTAGGAGATTAGCACCAGCATCAATCGCCTCCTTCAATAGTCGTTGTCCAAAATTTCTGCGATTGAGAACGTAACCGTGTAAGCCTTCCCCTTGAACCGTGAAAACAGTTTCAAGATTAGGCGAATAAACCTTGATACCAGGAATTTCCTTTTCCAGTTCCATGTTTTTCGGGGGATTCAAGCCGAGATTTTCAAAGTGGTGTTTTCCAACAGCGTCTCCACAAACTTTCTCACCTATTTCTTCAACCGTCTTTCTTTCTACTAGGCATACTTTCAATCCAGCTTCAGCTACTGTTTTAGCCGCCATGCATCCAGCAGTTCCAGCTCCAACCACGATAACGTCAAACCTTTCCAATGGTTCTATCTCCTTTTCCCTCTTTTAGGTTGGATGACTACTTTCTTTTTCTTCAGAAAAAGGTTTTGTAGGGATATTTCTGTCGTTTCTTTCTGGGTTTCAAAGACCATACAAGTTAATGTTTTCTCTACACCCTTTATGTTCCTAAGCTTGTCTATGACAAACTTTCCTATAGCGTCTATATCGTTTTCTTTAACTTTAATAAGGATATCCCAGTCGCCAGCTATTATGTGAACCTCCTGAACTTCTGGAAACCGGGCTATTTGCTTCGCGATTTCCCGTTGAGAAAGTGGTTTTTCATTTATGGTTTCATAGGAGAAAGAAGCAAGTATAAAAGCAGTGGCTCCTTTTTCAAGTTTTTTCGCGTCTAAAACCGCTCGGTAGTCTTTGATTATTCCAAGTTGTTCCATTCGCCTTATTTTTGCAAAAGCAGTTGTGATAGGTGAACCTATCTTTTTAGCAATTTCTTTCACAGTTAGCTTGCAGTTTTTCTGAAGCAAAGAAAGTATTTGTAAGTCTTTATCGTCCAGCTTTGGCTTCATAATTGTAAATATTACATAGAATATGGATAAAAACATTTAGGTTTTCGAAAAATCTTCAAAAAACACTATAAAAAATTTATAATCTGCTAAAACGTTTACATACTTATGACACAGTTAAAAAACTTGGATTTCCTTCTCCAAGAAAGATATCGAACACTTCGAAAGGCTGAGATGGTTGCTGTTTTGAAAATTCAAGATCAGTTAATACACTCCATAAGAAAATTCCTTAGGAAAAAAGGATTTGTCGAAATTTTGGCTCCCATAATTGGCCCCGTTACGGACCCTGGAATAAGAGGTGCGAAACAAGTTTCTTTTAGTTATTACGGAACTGAATTTAAAGTTATGAGCAGCATGATTCTCTACAAGCAAATGGTTGTTGCTGCCATTCCCAAAGTTTTCTCCATTTCACCTAATATACGGCTTGAGCCTCCAGAAACTGTGGATACAAAGCGCCATTTAACCGAGTTTAGGCAGGTAGACCTTGAACAGGCTTTTTCCTCTTATGATAATGTGATGCGTTTAGCTGAAAAAATGTATTGCAAGGTTATCGAAGAAACAAAGGTTAAATGCCGAAGGGAACTGGAACTTCTAAAGCGGAAAATCGAAACTCCTAGCAGGCCCTTTAGAAGGTATAGTTACAAAGAAGCGGTCGAGATAATAAATTCTCTCGGATTTAATGTGAAGTATGGTGAAGAGCTTAACTGGAAGGCTGAAGAGGCTATTTCAAAGATTCACCGTGAGCCCTTTTGGATAGTAGATTATCCAATAACTGCCAGAGGGTTCTACTACTTGGAGCATCCAGAAACACCAGGAATCCTGCGAGACTTTGATTTGTTATATCCCGAAGGCTATGGAGAAGCCATTTCTGGAGGAGAGCGAGAAACCCGTTACTTGAAAGTGGTCGAGAGAATTAAACGTGGAGGGGAAGATCCGATAAAGTATGGTTGGTATCTTAAAATGTTGAAGAACGGAATTCCTCCTTCCGCTGGTTTTGGAATAGGGGTGGAAAGACTAACTCGTTACGTTTGTGGACTAGAGAATATATGGGACGCTGTGCCATTTCCAAAGGTAGCTGGAATAGCTTCTCCGTAGTCAGATTTGGATATAGAAGAGTAATATGAATTGAAGCTTCACAATTGTTAATAAAAACCAAACTCTTAACACAAGTTCTAAACCATTGGAACAAAGGAGAACTGAAAATGAAAAGAAGAATGAATGAGTATGTGGTTGATCTCACAAAAATTGATGGGGATGGAGCCTTCCCATGTCCACATTGTGGAGTAGTAATTTCCCCCGATGATGAATCTGAAGAAGTCTATACAATTCTTGACACTAAACTTAAAGGAGAAGAACTAGAGGAATTAATTATTCAATGTAACAAATGCCAAAGCAGGATTCGTCTAACTGGTTTTCTTCTATCAGCCCAAGAGCTCTAGTCTTCAACTAACTTTTTACTCAGCCAAACGAAAAAGAAGCTTATTAAAAGTGAGTATATTAACCCATTTATCAAAGCCACTATATAACGGCTATACTCCATCAATTGGGCGTTTCTGGAAAGAATCATTAACAGGAAGTTTCCAGGAAAGAGCGGAGTGGCTATCAGCAACGAAGCCAATGTAAATGTCAGAAAGAAAACCGTGAATATTAGAATATGCTTCATTCTGCTCCCTTATGTATCTGTTTTTACAGAGTGAAACTATTGATTCGTATATATTGATATTTAATAAACATTGCTGTTTATGCGAACAACACAAATACAGAATACAAAAATCAGAAAAACTTTAGCAGCCATAAAAACAAATCAAGCAAAGGTCCATACAAAAGAATACATGATAAGAACACTAAGACTAGAAAAACTGTGAAGAACTTTCTTCCTAGAGAAAGACTGGAAACGTCATCTAGAGGTCCTGGATGTCTAACCATCGATATTAACAAAACGAAGAAAGCCATGGGCCATAAATCCATCATGAAAAGGAAAACAATCGAAAGCGCGGAAAAAGCCATGCGAATTCTTTCCGAGGCAAAACAACGGACGATGTGTCCTCCATCAAGCATTGCAGCTGGCAGAAGATTAAGCATGGTAATCAACATTCCAACCCAGCCGGCAAGTGCCACTGGATGAATCAGAATGTGATTTCCCGGGGTAACCAGCTTCCAATTAACCAGTATCCGAAAAATAATCGTGAAAAGTGGGATTACCGGAAGAGAACCTGCATCTTTAGGAAGGGTTTCCACGGGATAAGAGAGCATTATTCCCACAGCTGTTATCACAATGGTTACAAAGAATCCGATAACTGGACCAAAAGAGCCAATGTCGAAGAGTGCATCTCTGTTAGGTGGGAGAGACTTTTGCATTATTACTGCTCCGAAGGTTCCTATTCCCAGTCCTCCAAAAATAGGTGGAGGGGCTGGAATAAAATAGGGAAACGTGGCTTCAACTTTATGCTTACTTGCTGCAAGTTTATGTCCCATCTCGTGTGCTCCGAGGATGGTTAAGATTGCGGCTGAAAAAGAGGCTGCGCCTAACAAGGGGTTTTGCATTAGTCCTTCTTCTGCAAGAGGTGCAGAAATAAAGTAGCCTGTGGCGAAAGTAGTTAGGATTGTTGCAATGAAAAGAGCTAAATTTATCCATGGGTTACTAGGCTTAGTCTTAGGCTTAGGAGTGATTTTTAGGGCAGTCCTTCCATTTTTTCTCCTTAGTATGGGAATATAACCTTCTGGTTCGAGACGTCTAAATAATCTGAGAAAGGCTTGTTTCGAGTTTTCATTTAGTTTCACGTAGAAGGTAGGTACTTCAAATTCTATCAAAGCTTCTTCTATTTGAAATTCCTTCTCAACGAGGTTATTCAACCATTCAAAATGGGTGAAAGCTTCTCTACTTTTTTCGGAAGGAAATAAAGGCTCACCTTGGGGTTTTTCCATGCCAGTTCAATGTATTGATTGTTAACGGGATATTTGAGTGTTTAGGGAGCTTAAATTAATGTTTTAAGTTTCGTGGTTGTACAGCAAAGTTAAAGACTGTGAACTTCAATTTTTGAAAAAGAAGGGATAGATAAGTGAAAGTTCAAACCTTTGCAGTTGGGGCTTTATTCACGAATTGCTATGTAGTTTCATGTGAAAAAACGAGAGAAGCTCTCCTTATTGATCCGGGATTTGACACAGAAGCTGAAGCAAAGAAAATTTTTACATATATAAACGAGAACAGCCTACGAGTGAAGTTTATAGTAAACACACATGGGCATCCAGATCATAGTTGTGGAAATGGCTTAGCAAAGAAAAACACCGAGGCCCCTATATTAATTCATGAGTTGGATGCGGTCATGCTAGGAGGAGTAGGAAAAACCGTATCCCAAGCATTTGGATTTAAAGATTTCTCACCCATGGCAGATGTTCTTCTTCGTCATGGAGATCTGGTAGAATTTGGCGAAGAAAAGCTAAGGGTTCTTCATACTCCCGGGCATAGTCCAGGAAGCATTTCACTTCTTGGTAAAAACTTAATTTTTACTGGAGATACGTTGTTTGCTGGCTCCGTTGGGCGAACGGACCTCCCCGGCGGTTCTTATCGGGATTTAATGCGATCAATCAAAGAGCGAATTGCGATTTTGCCGGAGCATTTCGTTGTTTATCCTGGCCATGGTCCAGCTACTACTATTGGAACGGAAAAACGGGTGAACCCATTTATGCAAGAATCCATGCGATTTGTGGAAGGTGAAAAACTTTGAATACTTCTCTAAAGCGTATTTTTAAATAGGTCTTCTTCAGTGCTTATCTTTAGTTCTTTTATGGTATTAGATTCGGAGAATTCAATGAAGGGTTTTAAGCCTCTTATGATTACAACGGGGATTGCCTCTCTTGCCTGTCCCATAAGTAGTTCAGCGGTGCATGCAATTTCATCAACTATGGCTACACGTTTTACCTTTATTATGTAGTTGAAGAGGTCTGGAAGTCCGCGGTAGTCCTTGAATGGGTTTATTCCAGCTATGCCTATTGCAAAATTAACTTGTCCACGTCTGAACGGTCGGCTATAGGTATCACAGATTATCACTGCTACGTTTTTTCCTGTTAAATGTAATAGTTGTAGGCGGCATTTTCTTGCGGATTCATCTGGTTTTTCAGGTAGAAGTGTAAAGTTTCCCTCTCCTTCTACGTTTGACCTATCGATTCCAGCGTTAATGCAGACTAACCCACGTTTGTCTTCGACAATTAATGTTTCTAGAGAAGCTTTTACGATACGCTTGGACTCTCGTAGAACTAGCTCCACAAACCTGGGGTCTTTACCTGTTCTATGCGCTATGCTTTTAGCTTTATCAGACGGAATCACATCGTTTAGGCTTTTTATTCTTCCTTCGGCCTTCGAGAAGATTTTCTGTGCGATTACTATAATATCTCCCTCTTCAATGGTGACGCCGTTTCGAGCGGCGGTTTCTACGATAAGCTTGGCGACGTTATCTCCTGGTTTCACTAGAGGAAAGTCTTCAAGTCCTATCACGGTGAATTTCTTCAATTTTTATTCCTCAAGATAATAGGTTTCTTCGATGATTATAGTGGATTATTTAGGAGTGCTGTGTCATATTTCTCTTTATATTAGGGTTTCTAATTGAGATACTTCTGTTATTAAAGAGGCGAGGAAGAGTTGCCGCGATCGGTAATGGTTGAATATAAGGCTTGTACCGGATGCAGAACATGTGAAATGATTTGTAGCCTAAAAAATGAGGGAGTAATTGCTCCATCCCTTTCGAGGATTAGGGTTTATTGCTATCCACCTGGACTGGATATTCCAACGGTTTGTGTTCAATGTTTGAAGGCTGCCTGCGTGGATGCTTGCCCACAAAATGCCATCATGAAAGACGAGGAATTAGGCATCGTAATTATAGATGAAAAGCTTTGTACCGGTTGTGGGCTCTGCGTAGAGGCTTGCCCGGCTAAAGCTATAGCGATTCATCCAACTCGTAAGGTGGCATTCAAATGCCAACTTTGTATGGGTGAGGCTCCCTGCGTAGAAGCTTGTCCAGCGAATGCGCTTAGCCTCTATACAGTGCCTTTTGACACAAGGATTTTCGCGAAGTCACCGGAGAGAACGGCTGAGGAGCTAAGAAAGCATATTCTAACGGAGGAAGCGTAAGTATGTTTAGAGGTGGATATGCTGGGACGATTTTGGAAGTTGATTTAGCTACGCGAAAAATTCGAAAAACTTCAACCGAAAACTTCTTTGACGTGAAAAAGTTTGTTGGTGGAAAAGGCCTAGGCGCTTTATTATTGTGGAAATATTTAGAGCCAGGAACAGATCCTTTTGCTCCGGAAAATCCTTTGATGTTTCTTACAGGGCCTTTGACTGGAACGCTTTGCCCTGGAAGTCGTATGTGCATAATTACGAAGTCACCTTTGACTGGAACTTTCTGTGATTCTCATGTTGGTGGACATTTCGGTGCGGAGATGAAGTATGCTGGTTATGATGCTATCATAATTTATGGAAGAAGTGAAAATCCAGTTTATCTTTTGATTAAGGAAGAAGTAGAGATTCGGGATGCTAGTGATTTGTGGGGTTCGAGCGTTTTCGAAACTGAGGCGAAAATTCGAAGTTGGAACGATGATACAGGTCTTCGAGTTGCTAGCATTGGACAAGCTGGTGAAAATCGCGTTAGGTTCGCTTGTATATGTGTTGATCGCTACCGCCAGGCAGGAAGAGGTGGAACAGGTGCAGTTATGGGGTCGAAGAACCTCAAGGCAATAGCTGTAAAGGGTTCCGGACAAATACGTTTGCACAATGCTGAGTCATTTATTAAGATAGCCGCTGAGACAAGAAGCGCATTACTTCGTAACGAAACTATTCGAGCGAGAAAACGTTGGGGCACCGCTCGTACCGTAATCTTCGCAAGTGACCAAGACCTAATTCCAACAAGAAACTTTCAAGAAGCAACCTTCGAAAATGCCGATTCGCTTTCAGCTGAAACTCTAGAAAAGAAGTTTTGGGTAAAACATAAAGCCTGTCACAGTTGCCCAGTAAACTGTGGAAAACTGGGAATAATAAAAAGTGGTGTTTATGCTGGAGCAATAGTTGAGGGCGTGGAATATGAGACTCTCGCATTGATGGGTACCAACTGTGCTATAGAGAGTTATGAAGTCATAGCCTATGCAAACATGCTATGCGATAATTATGGGTTAGATACAATTTCCACTGGAAACACAATTGCGTTTGTAATGGAATGTTATGAGAAAGGAATGATAAACAAACAGGATACAGACGGTTTAGAATGCCATTTTGGTAATCCAGAAGCATTGGTAAAACTTGTGGAAAAGATAGCGTTTAGACAAGGCATAGGCAACGAAATGGCAGAAGGTGTAAGAAGATACGCTAAGTCTTTAGGCGAAAAGGCGGAAAAAATCGCTATACAAATCAAAGGGTTAGAAACTCCTGGGTATGACCCCCGTTCTTCTCTTGGGTTGGGCTTAGCCTACGCAACAGCCGATAGAGGGGGATGCCACACCCGAGCGTGGCCAACTTCTTACGAAATCGCTGGAAGAGCAGCTGATGGTACGGTTATTGATAGGTTTTCCACCGAAAAAAGGGCTGAAATCGTCAAGGCTCAGCAAGACTATGGTGCGGCTGTGGATTGCTTAGTTGGATGTTGGTTCGTTAGAGGGGTTATCGGAAAAAGACGTTATGTGGAAATGTTAAACGCTGCAACTGGCATGGAAATGACTGTTGAAGAGTTCATACCGCTTGGTGAACGGGTCTGGAACCTTGTACGTATGTTCAATGTACGAGAAGGCTTTACACGTGAAGAGGATACTTTACCCTGGAGATTCCTTAACGAGTCTCTACCATCTGGAATTGCTCAAGCACAACGATTGACAAGGAAACAACTCGAAACAATGCTAGATGAATATTACCGATTACGCGGATGGCACAATGACACTGGGGTGCCTACTGTTGAAAAACTGAAGGAACTAGGGTTAGAATTCGCTATATTGTAAACCGAATGATGTGAGTGTTAATGGGAAAGCTTCTGCTCAATGATTTTACCTCTTTTAACCTTGATTATACTTTGGGTTGTGGACAGACTTTTCGTTGGAAAAAAGCGGGGAACTGGTGGTATGGGTTAGTCAATGATAAAGTTTTCAAGATCAGACAAAATGGAAGAGAGTTAATATTTGAAAACATAAGCAAGGATTTTATTAAAAACTATTTTACTTTGGACAAAAACTTACAGCAAATCCTTTCGAGCATAAGCAGGGACGAACATATTAAACAAGCTCTCCAGCGATTTAGGGGATTGCGCATAGTTAGGCAGCATCCGTGGGAATGTCTAATAAGTTACATATGCGCTACAAACAAAAATATCCCGGGAATAAAGCGTAACATAGAAGCTCTTTCTCAAAAATTCGGTGAAGAAATGACATTTGAAGGAAAAAAATTCTATGCTTTTCCAACACCAGCTAAACTCGCTAAAGTGTCCCTTAGCGAGCTAAAAGAATGTGGATTAGGCTTCAGAGCGAAGTATATTCGCGAGATTGCAGAGAAAACTATACAGGGAATCATCAATTTTGAGGATTTCAAGGAAATGAGTTATAAGAAGGCCAAGAAGAAACTTTTAAAGCTTCGCGGTGTAGGACACAAGGTTGCAGACTGTGTCTTGCTTTTTTCACTTGAAAAACCTGAGGCTTTCCCAGTAGATGTTTGGGTTAAAAGAGCAATTCTTAAACATTATTCTATGCATTTTGACAAAGAATTTGTAAGAAAGGTGTTGCATAAGAAGTCACTTTCACCCAACGAGTACAATGTAATAAGCGGGTTTGGACGGGAATATTTCGGTGAATATGCAGGTTATGCACAAGAGTATTTGTTTCATTATGAAAGATTCAATTCCACGTTAAAGCATTCCTTTTCGTTTTAAAGTTTCAACTGATTTCTGTCCGCTTGTAGTGGTTATGGAAATTGCCTCAGAAATTCGTTTAAAAGCCTCTGAATATTCATGCATCTTTACATGCAACGCAGCTTCTTCCACTCTTAAATCCACTTTCTCAAAATCATTTATTTGTGAAACGTTACGTGCGATGTTGATTTCGATTCGCAAAGCGTTTAAAAAGGAGAGGAAGAGCTTTTCTGCGCCTTTTCTTTCTTCATCTTTAAGATCTTTTAAGGCTTCGAGAAGTTTGGAGGTCATTATGAGTTCAGACTTTATCTTCTCCGAGTATTGGAACCTTAGCATAGCGTTTTTAGTTTCAGACACAGGTTTAAACTTCCAAGTCTATTTTTGAAGCTTCCGCTTTAGAGCTTCCTCCAACTCGTTTATAGGAATTACTTTTCCTCGTGCTATAACTTCGTCGTCAATGGCTATACTAGGCGTACTCGTCACTTGATACATTAATCCTTCCAGTTGTCCATCAGGGGTCCCGATGTCTATTTCGCGGTAGGCCACACCATATTTACGTGAAACTTCCTCAACGATTTTTTTGGCTGCGGGGCAGTTAGGACAATTAGGCAAGGTGAAAACCTTTAGCTCAACCATACCCTATTCGTCTCCTCAGTCTTTCTATATACATAATCCTTTAGTTTTTAATGTTTCTTTCAAGATTTTTATAGCGCAGTATTCAGAACACATGGAGCATGCTTCAGGGCTTTTCAGCTGAAAACGTCCACGATAATGTTTGGCTTTTTCCGGATCTATCGCATTCTCGAACTGCGTTTTCCAGTCTAAATTCGCTCGAGCCTTGGCCATTGCCAAGTCGCGGCTATATGCTTTTCCTCCAAGCTTAACTATGTCGGCGGCATGCGCCGCTATTCGGGTGATGATGACCCCTTCTTTAACGTCTTCAATTGAGGGCAAGGTTAAATGTTCAGCTGGAGTTAAATAGCATAGGAAATCAGCTCCTGCCATTCCGGCTAGGGCTCCGCCAATAGCCCCGACAATATGGTCGTATCCCGGGGCAACTTCGGTTACCACGGGCCCTAACACGTAGAAAGGTGCACCTTTACAGATGGATTTTTCGAGTTTTACATTTGCCTCTACATGGTCAAGGGGCAAGTGGCCCGGCCCTTCTACCATGGCTTGAACGTCGGCTTTTCTAGCCTTTTCTACGAGCTCTCCTATAGTTAGTAATTCTTGGATTTGAGCGTTATCTGTGGCATCAAATATACATCCAGGACGTAATGCGTCGCCTAAGCTTAAAGTGAAATCATACTCTTGGGCTATTTCGAGCAAATAATCATAGTTTGAATATAACGGGTTTTCCCTCTCGTTATGTATCATCCAAGCAGCAAGGAACGTTCCGCCTCGACTGACGATTCCCATAATCCTTGGATGACGGGTAATATAATCAACTGTGCGCCGGGTTATTCCACAATGTATTGTCATAAAATCCACTCCGTCCTCAGCGTGTTTTTCAATAACGCGGAAAATATCGTCCTCAGTCATGTGTACGATGGAACCGTGTTTTCTTGCTGCTTCGATGGCTGCTTGGTAAACTGGAACGGTTCCTAATGGAACTGCTACAGCGTCTAGTATGGCTCTTCGAACCTTATCTAAGTCGCCGTTAATGCTTAGGTCCATGATGGTGTCAGTTCCATATTCAACTGCAACTTTGGCCTTCTCAATTTCCAGGTTAATATCACTCATGTCTGGCGAAGTTCCAATGTTTGTGTTTACTTTTGTACGGAGCATTTCACCTATGCCTAGGGGATGAACATTTTTCCTTCTAACGTTTCGAGCGATGATAACTGTGCCAGCAGCAACTCGGCGGCGAATCTTGTCAATAGATACTTTTTCTTCCTGGGCAACTGCTTGCATTTCAGGTGTTATTTCCCCTAATCTAGCTGATTTCATCTGTGTGGCCATAAGCTTCCACTCTTGTGCTTGAAGAGGGAAAAGGCGCGTTTAAAAGGATTATGGAATTGAAAGGAACTTAGCTTCATAAGACTTTTATATCGAATGGTGTTGAGAATAGACGGATAAGGTTTGTTACCGGTGAAATTTGCATGGAACCTAGCAAAAAACCGTTAAACGTGCTTGTAAAGCAGATGAACGCCTATTTAGCTATTGTCTTGAAGAATGGTGTTGAATATAAGGGAACCATGGTTAAATGCGATGGGCATATGAATATTCTATTAGAAGGTGCAACAGAATGCGTAAATGGACAGCCAACAGCTAACTACGGAAACATACTAGTCAGGGGAAACAACATCCTCTACATAATGCTTGATGCGACCAAAAAAACGCAGTAAAGAACAGGCGTGCTCCCTTGAGAGGAAATCTATATTTATGCTCTAGAATGCTAATTTGAAACTCTTATATACAGCAATAGGTAATGTAGAGTTTGAGCGTTATGGCGGACATCTGCCCAATATGCGGACTCCCAACAGACATATGCGTGTGCGGAGAAATAGGAAAAGAACAACAGCAAATCCGTGTTAGAATGGAAACAAGAAAATTCGGAAGGCCAATGACCATTATAGAGGGAATAAACGATAAAGAAACAGACCTTGGAAGACTTGCCCAAAAACTGAAAGCGTTCTGCGCATGTGGCGGAACAGCGAAAAACGGGCAAATAATGCTTCAAGGAGATCAAAGAGAAAAAGCCAAAAACTTCTTAATAAAAATGGGGTACCCCGAGCAAAACATTGAAGTTCAATGACAGCGTCTGACTTAAGCAGGAGTTAAAAATGAAAATGTTTCAGCGTCTCCGCGAAGTATTCAAGAGTATGAAACATGGAAAACCAACAAAGAAATACTGCCCACGTTGTGGAAGCCCGAAACTCAAACTTTCAAGCAGTCTAGACTTCTGGCTGACTCCAGCAAAATACGTTTGCCAGGAATGCGGATACAAAGGACCATTAACAATGGAACTGGAAGAAGAGAGTACTTAATTTTATTCTAATCCGGAAGTTCTATACCCAGTTGTCGCTTTAGGGTTTTATACCTATTTCGAACAGTGACTTCTGTAACTCCTGCAGCCTCAGCGATTTCCTTTTGAGTTTTCTTCTCATTGTTCTTTAGACAAGCGATGTAAAGTGCGGCTGCAGCTAACCCCATGGGATCTTTACCGGCAGCAGCCCTTTTTCGTCTGGCTTCCCGAAGAATTCCAATAGCAAGTCCTTGAGTTTTACCTGAGATTCCGGTTCTTTCCGCAATCTTGGAAACATAAGTCAGCGGATCCGCGATTGGCATTTGTATATTCAGTTCTCGCAGAAGCAATCGATAGCATCGAGCAACATCCTTCTTATCAACAAGGCTTGCCTCAGAAATTTCTCTAAGCGTTCGTGGGGTTCCACTTGTACGGCAGGCTGCATACAAAGCAGCGGCAGCAATGGCGGCTATGGATCTTCCGCGAACCAATCCTTTGTCTAAGGCTTTACGGTATACGACTGCAGCTTTTTCCTTAACCGAGGATGGGACATAAACCTTGTCTGAAAGTCTGTCAAGTTCAGCCATGGCCTGAGCGAGGTTTCTGTCGATTGAAGAGTGGACGCGAGAGCGAATCTGCCATTTTCTTAAACGCCACATTTGAAGTCTGGTGGAAAGGGGTAATTTACGGCCGAAAGCGTCCCTGTCGATTCGACTTATGGCTGTAGACAATCCTTTGTCGTGGACTGAGTAGGATGTTGGGATGCCTACTCGGCTTCGTGATTCCTTTTCCTCTTGTGTGAAAGCTCGCCACTCTGGTCCTTTGTCCATCATCTGCTCTGAAAGTACAAGTCCGCAATCTCCACAGACGGTTTCTCCGCTGTCGTAATCATGAATAAGGTTTTGACTGCCACATTCGGGACAGCGATCGGCAAAACGTTGCCGAGCTTCTTGTTTTTTCTTGACCACCTTTTACCATCTCTTTCGCTAGTGAGCGAAAACCGTCACAGCCCTTTTTCCTCATCAAAACCTTTTCGGAAACAGGCGACTGCCCATCTGGCCCCGCGCCATCTTGATTGACATGTTCCTATATATAAAGTTTACGATTTAAACAGACGAATCGGACTCCAAAATTTCTAATACATACAAATTATATGGATAACCAAAAATATATCTAAGCGATTGAAATGCGGCTTCCAGAGAAGATCCGGTGGACTTTAAACAAGATAGTTAAGCAAATGCGGACAGCCGAGAACGTTTACGGTATAGGCTTATTCGGCAGCTGGAGTCGAGGCGACGCTGCAGCAACCAGCGATGTTGACTTGTTAATACTGGACGCAGAGGATTTAAACTATGAATATACAGAAAGAAGGGAAATCGGCGGGTTATTAATCGACTTTAACTATATTCCCAAGAAATGGCTTGCAGGAGTGATGCCGACGGAGTTAGACCAGAAAATCAACGAACTACAAATTTTTTATGACAGAGATTGGACGTTTTCAAACACTAAGACATGGGTAACCAAGTTTTACCACACGCTTGAGAGGATAAGCATACGAACCGAAAACCACGTTGTAGAAGCAGACATTTTCCTAAGCAGGGCTACCTCCGCTTTTGCTAGAAAGGACTACCAAAGTGCCCACATGTATACAAGAATAGCCCTAGAAGAAATACTGAAAATCCTTCTAGAAATAACCAACCAACCCTTCTCAACCAGTCGCTTCATACAAGCTCTGAAAAAGGCCGCAGAAAAACTTGAAAAGCCACAGCTGTTCGAACAATACATGAACACCACAGAGCTGTCAAACGAAACCCAGAAAGAAGCAGAGGAAAAACTGAAACTTTTTAAAAACATATGGGACGAAGCCTTCCTCGAAACAAAAAAATCTCTCACAGAAAAACCTCAATTTCACCCTCAAACCCGGAAAAAACTCGAATACTATATGAACCCCCTATTCCTCCAAGGCATTATAATGCGAACAAAGACGATACTTCACCAATCAACCCCAGCTGAAGCCACACACTATATACAAAACACATTAATACAAATACTAGAAAACTACGCATGGTTAAAAACCCAAAACACCAAACTTGACCTCACAACCCTAATCCGCGCCCTCCAAAACCTACAACAACCCAAAATCCACCAAAAAACCCTCCAAACCCTGAACTTACAAAACAACAATCAAGAACACACAGAAAAAATCATACAAACGATTAAGCACACAATAAAACAGATTCGCAACGAAAGAAAACAACTAATACAAACCCATGCAGCCCGGTGGTGTAGCGGACAAGCATAGCGGGCTTTGGACCCGCTGACGGGAGTTCGAATCTCCCCCGGGCTACCATAAGAAATTCTTAAGATTTTGTTGGTATAGAAAAAGGAGAGGATTTTCGTTTTTTAAGACGTAGGATCATTAACGTTGTTGTTAAGATTAATGAGAAGATTATCATGGTTGTTGAAAATTCTGGAATAACCGATGTCCCAGTAATCGTAACTTGGAGCGTGCTTGTGTGCGTATAGGTAAAGTATAGGAAGCTATGCGTATCATTTGATATTAAAATGAAGTTTATTGGGGGTTGGTTATCTATGGTGATTGTCCATGGGCTGTCGCTTAAAAGGCTTTTTGGAATTGTAACATTGCAGTAACCAGTTGTGCCAGGTGGGCCTGTTACGTTGAAACTTATTTGCATTTGAGGTTGGTTAAATTTGAATGTTGAAATGGTGGAATTGCTAGATAGTGACACATAATATGTAAATCCTTCCCACATAACCGGAACGGGATAAGAATAGTCCCAAACAACAGGAAAGATTAAAGGATACCTATCTTGATTATTAACATCAATTACATACCCCGTGTCTCCAATACCATCTCCATCAAGGTCTACTCCATCGTAATCGTTCCAGTAGTTGCCGCCTGAGGGGTATCCATCATCCCAAGCACTTATCGAAGAGCCATACTGGTTATAACATTGTTGTGCATTGTCTATGAAGTTGTTATGCCAAAATTTGTTGTTATGATTTTCATATCAAGTGATATAGACACCGATGGTGTTGTTTGTTATGTAATTTCCGGTTATACTGATGCTTGAAGATGTATAAACGTAGATACCCCAATAGAACATAGTAATTCTGACATTTTTGATCGTTACATTGGTTCGTGAATTTAAGTAGATCCCTGCCCAACCCATTGCGCCCGAACCTTGAATAGTGTAACCTGCTCCATCAATTATTATGTTGTCTCTCTACAATTATTCCATCAACATAACTTACAATGTTATTCATCAACGTATATGTTATCTCATCAGATGTTTCTATTGGAGCTCCCGGCGGCTCAACACTTCCGTCAGCTCTAATATAAATGGTTCCAGTTCACCCTCTTGCCGGTTTAATTTTGTATCCAAAACTTAGCACATAAAGCAGAAAAATAACTATTTTTATTCCTGATAGAAGCTTCCTCTTCAAATTACTCCCATTCTATTAATTGGCTTTAATTCGATTCTTAAAATTTATGGAGAATTGTGAGATAGAACATTTAACCGATATTTGAACTTCGCTGGCTACCAATAGAATCTCGTTGGAGCACGGTTTGTATTGCTGCTTAGCCTAAATTCGGTTAGGTTTTTATAAAACGATTCTAATTAAACAAGGGCAAAATCATGGTTTGATGTAGAATGAATTCATCAACATGGCATGCGATGGACCCAGAGAAAGTTCTACATGCTTTACAATCTAACCTAAACGGCTTAAGCGATGAAGAAGCTAAGCTTAGATTGCATAAGTTCGGCTACAACAAGCTAAAAAGACGAAAGAAGGTATCACCCCTACAGATTTTCTTGGCTCAATTTAAAAATACCTTTGTGATTATGCTGTTAATTGCCATTGTAATTTCTGTTATGATTGGCTGGTTTGAAACTAAAGCTGCTGCTGAACCACATGTGGTACTTGAAACCTATGTAGACGCCATAGCAATTGGAGCTATTGTTGTTCTTAACGCGATTGTGGGCTTTATCCAAGAATTTCGGTCAGAAAAAGCCATGGAAGCCATGGAAAAATTAACCGCTCCAAAAGCAAGAGTACTGCGCGGTGGAAGAGACATCCTTATTCCAGCGACAGAAGTTGTTCCTGGAGATATTCTTCTTCTTGAAACCGGAGTTCGTATCGCTGCAGACGGGCGGTTATTGGAGGCTATGGATTTAAGCATTGATGAGGCAATCTTGACAGGTGAATCTAGTCCTGTCAGGAAGACTGTAAGTGTTTTCCCAGCTGAAACTCCTACGGCAGATAGAAAGAACATGGTTTTCATGGGCACCCATGTTACTTACGGTAGAGGAAAAGCCGTTGTAACCTCTACAGGTATGAATACTCAGTTTGGAAAAATCGCTGAAATGGTACAGATAGTTGAGAAGGAAGAGATACCGCTTAAACTTAAAATCGACCGATTCTCTAAAAAATTAGGAATTGTAATCATTATCGTTTCTATTGCCATTATCCTTTTAGATTTGATTAGAATCAGAAGAATTGACATTGAAATATTCATGACTGCTGTGGCTTTAGCCGTTTCCGCGGTCCCCGAAGGCTTGCCAGCCATAGTGACTGTGACCCTTGCTCTCGGTGCACGGGAACTAGCAAAACGAAATGCAGTTATTAGAAGACTTGCCTCAGTAGAAACCTTAGGTTCAACTACTATTATTTGCTCCGATAAGACAGGCACCTTAACCAAAGGTGAAATGACGGTGCGCAAGATTTTCGTTAACAACCAAACAATCGAGGTCACGGGCACTGGCTATGAACCCAAGGGCGATTTCTATCTGAACGGAAGGAACATTAACCCTATGGATGATCCGCATCTTGGGCTGCTCTTAAAGATAGGCGTTCTATGCAACAACGCAAACTATAACGGGACAAGAGTTATCGGTGACCCCACCGAAGGAGCATTAATTGTTGCCGCAGCCAAAGGTGGAATACACAAAAATGAAGTAGAGACTCGATATCCACGCAGAGGCGAGATACCCTTCAGCTCCGAAAGGAAACGAATGACAACCATACATGATATGCCAGATGGACATCGAGTTGCGTATATGAAAGGTTCCCCAGAAACTGTACTGCAATTATGTGACCGCGTCTACCATAATGGTAAAGAAATAAAACTTAGCAAAGCAATGAGAGATAAGATACTAAGAAAAAACGAGGAAATGGCAAGTCAAGCCTTACGAGTTTTAGGAATGGCATATAAACCCATATCTGAACAACTCACAGAGTACAACAAGGAACGCGTTGAAAACAATCTTGTTTTCGTAGGCCTCGTAGGTATGATCGATCCACCACGCGAAGAAGTTAAAGAGGCAGTCGCTCTCTGTGAGCAGGCTGGAATAAAAACAGTGATGATTACTGGAGACCATAAATTAACTGCGATGGCGATCGCAAAAGAACTTGGCATAATGAAAAGTGGACTCGCCTTTACAGGTAGAGAATTGGACAATATAAACGACGAAGAATTTGAAAAAATAGTGGAAAATGTCTCAGTCTATGCTAGAGTTTCTCCTGAACATAAACTTCGAATAGTCAGGGCACTCAAGAAGAAAGGCCACGTGGTCGCCATGACTGGCGATGGAGTAAATGACGCGCCAGCACTTAAACAAGCAGACATTGGAGTTGCAATGGGCATTACTGGAACTGATGTCACCAAAGAAGCATCCGACATGATTCTTGCCGACGATAACTTCGCAACAATCGTTAAAGCTGTAGAAGGGGGGCGAGTCATTTACGACAATATTCGGAAGTTTATCCGATTCCTACTCGCCCTTAACTTTACCGAACTGGCTCTTGTAGGATCTTTCGCCGTAATTGGCCTACCTCTTCCACTTCTTCCAGCCATGATCTTATGGCTAAACCTAGTTACGGATGGCCCTCCAGCGGTGGCCTTAAGCATGGAATCCCCAGCTGAGGATGTAATGCGGCGACCACCACGTAGCCCAAAGGAGGGCATACTGCACGGGATGATATTTTTTATCCTTGCCTCTTCACTTATACAACTAGTCGCGGAAATTGGAGCCTTTTGGTGGGGATTTAGTGTTATAGGTTCAGTGGAGAAGGCGAGAACCATGGTCTTCCTAGTCGCATGCTTCTACGAATTGATCGTTGTATGGAACTGCCGATCAGAAAGCCGTAACGCCTTCAAGGTAGGATTCCTAACTAACAAAATGTTAATCATAGCTGTAATTATCTCTGTCTTCTCCACCTTAGCAGTGATTTACGTTCCAACATTACGGTTTATGTTTCAAACAGTTACATTAGATCCACTTGACTGGGCCGTCGTAGCCTTCTTTGCTTCTTGGGGATTTCTAGTAGTTCCAGAGATTTTTATTAAGAAAAAAGCTTAATAGTAAAGCGAAATGTGCAACTTTAACTATTCAACCTAAACTTCTATTCGCTAATTTAGTAGCAGTCTACAGGAGTTAAAAATTGAGGATAGTAAGCTCTCAAATATTTTCTTAACTCATAACAGAGATGGCATTCATCAACAAACTTACGTTGCTTAAAACCCTTTTCTTCCGCAATTTCTAAAAGTCCCACTGGTCCTTTCTCTGCTATAATTGAGAGAATGGGATGCATATGACAATTGTAGCTCTGAAGCAGCTGTGTTAAGGGCTGTCGCTTGGTGTTGCCAATACAAATTCCGGGACAAAGTGTTACGTTTCCTTCAAAATCAATTTCTATCGTTTCTGGATTTTTTAGTGTTCCATCTATCCAAAACCGTAGGGGACATTTTCCTGAAGGCAAATCCTCTCTTAATTTCACATGTCTGGCTAATTCTGCACCTCTCCCTTCAAAACTAACTCGATATCTATGAACTTCAACCTCATCTAATCCTCTTAAACTTTCTAAAGCCTCCCTTGTCAGAGTGTCATAAAAGTTATCCGAATCTATGCCTGCTAAAAAATAGCTATCAACACATACTCTATCAAACCCGATGTTTGCAGCAGTTTCTATACCCGTTTTTACAATTTCCAGAGGAATGTACTCTTGATGAAAACTATCAAGACTAAATGTGATACAGGTTAACCCAACTCTCTTCAATTCAACAAGCTTCTTTTTCGCAATTTCTTTGGTTTTTGCCCAATACCCATTTGTTATAACCCCTCTTCTGGGCACTACAACTTCTCCCGCTTTTTCAATAATTTCCTTTAAATGCTCAAAATAGAGAAAAGGTTCTCCTCCATGCACTGTGATGGACTGTAATGGTTGAGTATCCGTCAACTCTTCTAAGTAACTTTTCGCATCCTTTAATTTCATATAACCCCTTCTTTCCGGTCCAGCCTTGTAGCTGCAATGTTTACATTTTGCGGGACACCTAAATGTCAAAAGGAAGTCAACATTTCTGATTTGCATCTGATATTTTTCCTCTCAATAGGTTCCAAATTTTCGAAGATTTAAATTGTTGCTTATATATAGGCATGTGCTTTTATTATGCGATCTAATCATCGAATTTGTTGAGGCTCCGGTGAACTCTATGAGTGATGTTGTTATTCGGTTAATTAGCGAGCATGATATCGAGTTTGTTTACACCTTGTGTAAGAATGAACATTGGAATTACAGCCGAAAAATGATTAAAAGGTTAATTGGTTACGAGCCAAATGGATGCTTTATTGCTGAGGTTGATGGAACGCCTGTAGGACATGTTTTCTCTATTAACTATGGAAAAATAGGCTGGATTGGTCTGTTGATTGTCGAAAGAAAATATAGACGTCAAGGTGTTGGAACAAGATTGATGAAACACGTTATGGGCTATTTACTTAATTTAGGCGTTGAAACGATAAGGCTAGAGGCAGTTCCAAAAATTATGAGTTTATACCAGAAACTTGGATTCATTGAAGAGTTTGATTCCCTTAGATTTGAGGGGATTAATGAAAAAGTTGAACAATCAACCAACTCATACATTAGCCTGATTAGTGAAAATGAAATAGCGGAAATCGCAAAGTTTGATGAGATGTATTTTGGGGTAAACAGAGAACGTGTTTTACGTAAACTGTATGCAGATAACCCTGAAACTTGTTTCGCCGCACGTGAGAACTCTAAAATCGTAGGTTACATTTTTTGCTGTAGAATGGAAATTGGGTATAGGATTGGGCCATGGGTTTGCATCCCTAACTACGTAGAAATTGCTAAGCAACTCATCTTAAAATGTATGGAAATCATTGAGGCTAATGCGAAATTGTATGTTGGAGTTCTTGGTGTAAATGAAGCAGCGGTTAGATTGCTTCAAGATTTGAAATTTAGGCTATGTCCCAAAAGTATTCGTATGTATTTTGGCAGGAAATTTGAAAGCGATCGGATACAGGGTATATTTTCAATTAGCGGTCCGGAAAAGGGATGAAAACCAAGCTAAAACTTTGTTTCATGTTCTATGGTTCTCTGGTTTTAGAATTTAAATTCGCAGTAGGCATCTCCCTTTCCAGCGCATTTCAATTCAACTACGTTGATTTCTTTCTCAAAAGCTTTTGAGAGGAAGCCGGCGATAAAATTGCTTAGGAAGTGGCAGCACGGAGTTGTAGATTTGCAATTTCTTGCTTCAAAGGAGTTTTTGATTATTCCTTTGCCTGATTTCTTTTCGAAGTTAACCTCTGTAAAGGATAGTTCTCCCCAATTTCTTTCATTAACCATATTGCAAAGCTGCTCTAACGCATCTTTCTTTGTCTTAGCTTTCTTCTTTATCTTTTCGAATACGTTTCGTCCACAACGCTTTGCCATAATGGCTATTATGACATATGCGCCTGATGCAAATGTTTCTCTTAACGCTTTCTTCATATCAACAAACATCTCATAATCTATGAAAATTCCTTCTTTTTCTTTAAGGAATCCTTTTGATTTCTCCAATCTTTTCTCCTCGCCAAGTTTTACTTTGCAGGAGACCAGTGCTTATACTCTAAATGTATCCCAATAACCATCAAAACTCCCCCTATTAGCATAATCACCCCTCCTAAGGGGCGAATGAATTCTGAAGAAAGATCTAAAAGGAGGCGCAATGAAAAAATGCAAGAGGCAAGTGCAACCGCAAATACTCCGGCTGAGATATACATCCATGGCTTGCCCATTTTTCCACCTTTAAAAATTCGCAATAATCTAACTGCTGAATAACCTAAACCTATACTTATTACTAATGAGAGGAGATTTATGATTAATATAATTTCTGACATACATGAACCTACATTTCAAGCGAATCAAAGTATCTGAAAAAACTTACCTACCCTTCTGAATCTAAATGTGAATAAATTCGAATATCTTTGGGAATGTTCCATGATGAAGTAAAGATATCTCTCGATTTGTTTGAACGTAAACTGAAATGTCGAAGGAATCTCGATATGAAATGTAAATTCTTCGTTTGTTCATCCGACAACTTCTACTTTTGTCCTTCATGAATTAATGTTGGGACGAAACTTGGTATATACAAAAAGTCTTAAATCTGACAAGGGGTTCTTGAGGATATGGATACAAGGAAAATTTGTCGGGAAGCTAAATGTCAGAAACTCTAAGAATATCAGCTATAAACTCGAATAATGTTTTTGATAGGCTCAAGTTATGTTGGGGGCATCTTGAAGACTGGCAAAATTCAGAAATTGTGCAAAAAAGTAAAGAATGGTTAGAAAAAACCAACATGTTATTCACGCCAACAACCTTTATTGCATATATGAAAGAAAAACCTGTGGGCATGATAGAGTTTGTTCCACAAAAACTTATGAAAAAAGTTGGATTATGCCCTTGTAGAGCGAATCCCGAGAAAGGAGAAGTAGAAAGCCGATATATTCTTGGAAAAGAGTTTAATGATTGTTTGTTTATATTTTGTTTATGGGTTGATATTGATCATCAAGGCAAGGGTGTTGGGAAAACTCTTCTGAAATACTTTCTTAATAGCCCGGTGTTCAAGAATTATGAGGGAGCATTGGTTTATGTTACAGAAAGGGATGAAAAGTGGGGTAAACATATTCATTGGCCCGCAGGGCCTAAAGAGTTTTATCTTAAATTTGGATTTATGATTGAAAAGACGCTTAATAATCCACTTGGATATCTGTTACATTACAGAAAAACTGTAGGTATAGAAAACTAAATTCCGAATCAGTCGTTTTTCACCTGTTTCTTTCTTAGTTTCTTCTTTACATTAATAATTTTGTAAACTATTTTTTTGGTTTCTCTGAGTATGGGGGTTCGCGTCTTTTTCCAAGTGAAAATAATGCTAAAGCTCAATGAGATTAATATAACTAATGCAGAATCATATGGCGTTGGGAGCATTCCATTCAGATTGTAATATAGTGCTCCTCCAAGAGCAGCTGCAATTGTATATAGTAGAACTTTTCCGAGAATCTCCAAGGCTAAAACCCCCAGAACAGGAAAACGTGCAGACCCTATAAGCACAAGCACCGGCATGTCCGGTAAGGGTGTTAACGAAAAGAGTAGCACGCTTAATAGTCCTAATTTTTTTGCCCATTTAGGAGTTTTAACTGTATTTTTATTTTTGGCGATTTTGGTGATGCCTCTGCCCATTAAGTAAGAGCTTAGCTCTCCTAGGCCTCCGCTTATTCCCCCAACTAAACCTAGTGTTAGGGGGTCCCAAAAGTTACAGAGATAAATAAATACGGGAATAAACACTGCCTCTTTTAATATTATGCCAAAGTGGCCTAGAAAGGAAGCAGCGAAGAGGCCAGGAAGTCCCAAAGTTGTTAGCCATTCGGTTATGGACATTTTCATTTACCTTGACTTTAATTCTTTTACGTGGCATATTCCCTTTCTAAAAAAGGGGTTATATACTGACGCGAATGTGTGAGTTAATGACGCTATTGTGGTTTCTAGTAGATGTTTGTTTCTTTCTTCTTCGAGCTAAAACTGTGCCAATTGCTAGTACTGCGGTTGCTGTTATTGCTGTGCCTAGTAAGACCTCTGGAGTTATTAGATTGAAAACGTTTAGTAGAAGGTCGTCTTCAATGCCGATGCTAGGGTCATGAACTAGTTTCTTTTCTCCGAAGTAAGGATATATGAAGTAGATATCCAACTCTAGCTCACTCTCGCTTTTTCCAAACTCGAACTCTATAGACTTATAGGCAACTGAAACGTCTATGAGTTCTTCTGTACCGTTGGTTGTTAGAATTTTTGCCTTTTTAATCCAGCCGACTTTTATTTTGACGTGATCCAGTTTGATTGTTATCCGCTCTTCATTTATGCTCGCCGACTCTAATTCGACTTTTCCTTTAATTTCGCTTTCCACTTCCATGAAGAGTGCAAGTTTGTTTTGTTCATTCATCCATGTCCATCTGTCAATGATAAGGTCAAATTTTACTTCGTCAGCGCCGCCATCTACATTGTAAGAAAAGCTTGTATTTTGTACGGTGAAAACCTCTGTTACTCGTCTCTGATATATTTTCATTCTTAATGTTATTTCATAGGTAGTTGAGTTTGCATAATATGTTACTGTTATGATTGTGTTGTTTCCTTCAGCGATCTTTGTGTAGTTGAAAATCCAAGCAATCTCATTGAACTTTAGTTTCTGCTTAACCTCTCCGTCTTGAACTTTGCTGTCATTGTTTTTATCTACAAACTCGATAAGGGCAAAATCCTCAGCTTCAAATTCCACTTTAGTGCCATTAGCAACGTATTTGAAGTGTATCTTGGGATCATTCCTTTCAAATTTGATAGTGTTATCCTTCGATGTAATGTTTAAGTTCTTTTCGTCATCCTCTTCTGACTTGATTTCCATCTCTTCCTCTTCGTCTTCTTCCCCATCATAGAAGTGTTCAGTTTCCCTCATCTTTTCTTCGTCTTCTTCATCCTCTATTTCTATTTCCGGAGAAGCTCTTATCCCGTTTATGGAGTAAAGCAAAGCCCCCATTATTAATGCGCTGATTAATAACAGTGTTGCAATAGTTTTTTTCAATTTTTCCACCTCTTTTCTATTTTCACGTTATTTTTATGCCGTTTTTATTATTTAACCGTTTTTTTCAAGGTTTTTTGACCTTTAAGGTTTAACTATTCAAGTTTTCTTGACTTTTAAAAAGTCAAGTTTTGTTGACTAGTTAAATACCTTTCTGCAGAATAAATATTGCAATGTTAAGATATGCAATTGTGAAGCTGATGAGTGATGCTTTGTCTACACTAATCTTTTTTGCTCGACTAACTGAGATGGTGAGAAGCGATAAGGTCCATCCTTGACAAAGCAAAAGTAGCCCACGAAGTAGCATTCCCCCATAGAGGTTCTTCAAGTTCCATTCTAATTGGCTGTTAAGAAACCAAACTCCACTGAATAGGATTAATGGAAACATGGAGATAGCAGACCCGACTAATAGACTTATATTCCCACTTTTTCTTCGGAAAAGTCCAAAACATAGTACTTCTGCTATGGCATAGATGGTTAGCCAGCCTATTAAAAAATGAATAAGGGACCAATATCCTGGTTGATTCTGACTTATGTAGTAAAGTAGAATAGGCTGAAGCTGTGAGATGTAGCATAGCCATCCGCCGAATAATATTAAAACAAAACTTTCGGGGATATGTCGAACAGGGCTTTCATAAACACGAAGGAAGAACCAATCTAACAGAAAAGTTGACTTAATTTTATTGAATAAAGGAGACAAAGGTCCAGGGGTTCTTACTCTTTCATTTACTTGAAAGCTTTCGCTACTTACAAGTAATTTATAGGCTTTTTCTCCTTCCTTGCTTAGCCGGTATTTACGTTGTTCCGTCTGTTCAATCAGGTTTCCTAGATTTTCTAAATGATAATACAGTTTTCCTGGACCTATGTTTAAGCGGTCTTTTAGCTCAGAAGCACTTAAAACTCCGTGAATCATTAAGAGCTCTACGATTTCTTGGCGAAGGGGATGATTAAGTGCATGATAAATTTTTCTTTTTCGTTTGAACAACCATAGCCCGCCAGTAAACCAGAGTACTCTTAGTTTGGACATTAAAAAACGATTACTAATCATTAATATAGATTGTAGGAAAATCCTCTTTTAACAATTACAAATATCCTCTAGAGTGTTGTCTCTTCATAACCTTACTAACGATTTTTCATAGTTAACAACGATGTATTTCTTTCCCTTCCTAACTACTTTATGCCCCTCTTTTTCTAAGAGTTCCTTTTGTCTTTCAACGCCGCCTGGGTACTTCGGATTTATTATTCCACCTGTTTTTAGGGTACGCCAATAAGGAGTGATATCTTTTTCACCTTTCTGTCTTTGTTCCTCGGCGGCATTAGCTGCAATCCAAGCGAAAATTCCCGTTGTCAAAGGGCAACAAACGTTTGTTCCATGTTTTTTTGCAAGAGCAGCTTGTATTTCATTTATAGTAATAAGTTTTCCTTTAGGTACTTTTCGCATAAGTTCGTCAACTTCTATAGGCGCTGGGATAACCAGCGTACCTGTACCCCATTTTTTAGTCATTTTGCCACTGATTTTCTCTATTTTTGGAAGACCCTTGCTATCTTTTAGTTTTTCAGACCAGCTTTTCGTTTTTGACGTAATGGCCCCTCCATAAGTTAGTTTTTAATCTTTCTTAATAAAATTTGGGCGTAGTTCATAAAACTCGAAGATTGATTTACTTCTAAGTGTGACAGTTAAAGGAGCTTAGATACTATTTCGCAAGTTTTTTCAAGGAATTCCTTGTCTTCGTTGGTGAATGGTGAGAGTTTATGAGAGTCTATGTCAAGCTCGCCGATGAATTCATTATTCTTAAAGATTGGTACGACGATTTCCGATTTCACTTTAGGGCTGCATGCGAGGTAGTTTTTCTCTTTGGAAACATCTTGAACAATGAATGTTTTTCCTGTTTCAGCTGCTTGTCCGCATATGCCTTTGCCAAAAGGTATCCGTACATGTTCTGTTTCGCTTCCCTCAAAAGGTCCAAGAACAAGTTCTTTTTCTTTTGTTTTGTCGACGAGATAGAATCCTACCCAGTCGTAGTAGGGGACGTTCTCTTTGAGCAATTTGCAGATGGCTTTGAGTTTTTCTTTTCTAGTTAGACTTAATTGTTTATCCACAATTTCTCTTATTTTCCCAAGGAGAATTTTGAATATTTCATTCTTATTCTCCATGCTTTGGCAGCCTCGAACACTTATTGTTTTATGAAATTATGTGAAATTTTGCTATTAAAGCTAGGGTTATTGAAAGGACAAGTGTAAGAACCCAAAATTGTTCTTTTAACGTTTTCTTTAACAATAAATGTGCATTTTTAATAAATAAGTGGTTATAGAATCCATTATGGTTGAACTTGGCTTGTATTTGATTAGCAAAATTTATATGCGTACGTAAATAGTTAATGATTGCCGCGTTTGAGTTTGACGTTTAAATGTTTAAGAGGTGCCTTTGTGAGTACTCATGCCGAAGCTTTGAAACTACGTTTAATGATTATCGAGTTGCTTCAAACAGCAAAGAAAACAGTGAATCCGAAAACTGGTAAGCCCTACACTTACAGGGAATTATCCA
>Ga0209426_1000636_pt1 | contig 31501 bp, 25 predicted proteins | sample Deesub1362B_J571_FD_187697 | JGI IMG/M metagenome (GOLD analysis project Ga0209426, IMG submission 187697) | Deep oceanic, basalt-hosted subsurface ecosystem from Juan de Fuca Ridge flank, Pacific Ocean, CORK Borehole 1362B_J2.571 (SPAdes)... ...
CACACGGCCTCACCAAAGCAGAAACGCCGAGCACGCCCGGGCCTTTCAGGCCAATCGCAACACGGGAACTAAGCGGGGACAATGTGCCGGTAGGCGTAGAGGACGATCTTGGCTTTGTCGTATTCGATGCCGTCGGCGTTGTGCAGCGACGGCATTCGGTCGACCCAGCTGCGATGGGCGAACGCGAGAGAAAACGCGGTGATCGCACGGCGGCCACCGGGATTACGCCGATCGGTGGGTAACAGTTTCAGCTCACCGAGTTCGGTGTGCGGGTAGCGGGCCCGGACTCGTTGCTGCTGGGCGATGACGACTGCGGCGGTCTGTTCGCTGATCGGCAAGCGCCGGGCGGGCCGGTTGGCCTTGTGGTTGTCATAGACCAGCACGGGTAGTCCGTCGTCGTCGCGGGTTAGGCAGTCGAAGCCCAGCGCACAGATCTCTTCGGGGCGTCGACCGGTGTCGATGGCCAGCTCGACGGCGGTGCGCATCTGCGGTGAGGTCAGTCGATCCAGGTGTGCGCACAGTTGCGCCATGATTTCCGGTGGCAGGTCCCGGTTCGGTTCTCCTGGTTCGGGTTCGGCGGGCACGTCCGACTGCGCGATGGTGAAGTCCTCGCCGAGACGGGCCGCGATCCCGCCTGGGCGGGTCAGGCCCATGGCGCGGATGCGGGTGAGCACGGTGCGGACCTCACGGCAGGCCCGGATCCGGGCATCGCCGCTGATCTGCCCACCCGATTCAAGGTAGGTCAACCGGTGCAGGAACGCCTCCATGTCAGTGCGGCCTAACGCTTGTGGGTGTTCACCGCGGTCCTCACGCATCCGCAACGACTCGGACAGCCGCGCCAGGCAGCCGATGTAGTGGCGCACCGCCATGCCGGCGCTGGTGCGCCGCCCTGACCGGACACGTCGTTTAGGTAGGTCGTCGGCGGCCCACCGTTTGGCCGCCTCTCGCAGCCAGGTCTGGGTGATGGCGGTGAACGACAGCGTGCCGTTGTGCCCGAACACTGCAAGATCCCATTCATCCTGGATGACTTCGGTTTCCGGGGTCGACAACACGCGGCGAGCGTGTCCTGTCAGGCAGTTGGCCAGGCCGGTGAATTCCAGATCGCGGTCCTCGCCGATGGTGTAGTCAGCCAGCGAGGTTACCCGCTGGGCGCGGATGTCGTTGACCAGCACCCGAAGCACCGCATCACAGGTCTTGACCGCGTTGATCCGGCAGCGCTGCTGCAACCCCGCCAGCAGCTGCGCCACCACCAATGGTGGCAAACCACGCAGGCTCACCTCACCGCCGTGTCCTATCGCCGATTCGGTAACCTGCCAACACGATTCGTCCAGGTCTGGGTCCTGTTTCCGGAGGCTGCGCAGCCGTTGCTGGTGGGCATCGCAGTAGAGCCCGGCGGGATGGCGCCGCTGCCGGATGCAGGCCTGGACCGAGCAATCAGGCAGCAGCGGAAGCGGTTTCACCGTCTGATGCGTAAGAAACGCTGAGAATCCGACTCCCGGCATGCGGCGTTTTTGTTCGGCATGCGCCGAGCACAAACCCGACCGCAGCGACAGCCATTCCCGCGCGCAACCTGGCACCCGGCAGCGTTCCGGACCGCGGCGCTGACTGCGCCGTTGCCGAGGCGGCAGTGCGGCGACCTCAAACTCATCGAGTCCGTTCTCGATGAGCCGTTTGCGGCACGAACCACAGATTCCCGACGCCGCGGTCGCGGTCGTCGCGCAGCCCTCGGCGCGGCAGATTCGGCGCCCCAGCAGCGGATGTTCCGGTGCGAACACCAGGATCTGCCGGGCAGGATCCCAGCCGGCCTCGGCCAGGAAGGCCGGGTCGACCACGGCAGCGATCCGGCCGACGTGGTGGTCGATCCGCCCGCCAGCGAACACATGCTCCCCGGCAGAGACGCCTGGTACCGGTGCCTGCGCCTGCGCAACGCTCACCGGTCGGTCCCGGCCAACTCACGCGGGCTGGCAACCCGATCGACGGCCTCACGCAGCCGGCCCGGGTCAGGGTGCAGGTAGACCTGCGACGAACTCATCGACGCGTGCCCCATCAACGTGGCGATCTCGTCCAAACCGCTGCCCGCATCAGCCAGATTGCTGCCGAACGCATGGCGCAGCCGATGTGGCGTGACATGCTCAATCCCGGCCCGCCGCGAGCACGCGGTGATGACCTCATTGATCGCGTCCGGGCGCATCGGCGCCCCGAAAGGTTCCCGAAACAGATTGACAAGCAAGAAATCCGACTCACCCGCCCGCGGCACCCCCAGCCGCTCGAACTCGTAGCCGTCGAAACCCTGCACCACCAGGAAATCCAGCGGCACCACCCGCTGACGGCGAGATTTGGCCCACGCCCCGTTCGGATTGTCACGACGCACCACATGCAGGTGAGCCCGCGGAAACACGCAGCCCAACACACGCGAGTCGGCCAGCAGATGAACATCCGAACGCCGCAACCCACACAATTCGCCGCGGCGCAGCCCAGCCCGCGCCATCAACAACACGATCAGCCGATCCCGCGCCGACCGACAAGCCCGCACCAACCCCACGATCTCGGCATCGCTTGCCCGGTCCACCGTCGCCTCCGGCTCATGCAACCGATGCCGCGCCCGCATCCGCCAAGCCATTCGGTGCTCCTCACCGCGAGCCTGCGCCGGCAGGTCACTCTCCTCGGCCAGCTCATAGATCAACCCCATCAGCTCGCTCGGCGCCTGCCCGGAAGTCACCGCGTGGGCGACGAACCCCCGCACCGCGGTCAGCACACCGTTGATCCGTCGAGCCTCACGCACCGGTTCCGCACCCGGACCCGCCAGCACCTGCCCACCCACCAGACGATCGACACCACTGGCCTGCGGCCCGGCGTGGCGCAGCCAGGTGATGAACAACCCCAACGCCCCCACGCCGTCATGCCAATGCCGGCCACTACGAGCGCACCAGCGCAGGAACAACGCGATGCCACCCGCATACGCCCTGGTAGTCAGCTCCGAGCAGTCACGGCCGAACCGGACATGCTGCAAGAACGCATCCGCTTCGGCCACCACCGCCAGATCCTCATCAAGCACCGTCCAATAACGCGCCCCCGACGGCAACTTCACCAAAAACGCCCGCACCCCGATCTCCTCTCGCAGCAGGCAGCTTTACCACTACCAGCCACGAGCACCACACCCCAGGAGATCTGTTGCAGAACCGGCCCGTGTCGCCGATCTATGCAACGTCACACAACAGACCGGCTAGCCCCAGAAAACGGCGGTGGTGGTTGTAGTCGTGCTTCCAGTCGCCGATGACCACGCGGGCCTGGGCCAGCGACCAGAAGCTGTTGATGTTGAGGCACTCGTCGCGGATGCGAGAGTTGAACGATTCGACATAGCCGTTGCGCCACGGCTCGCCGGGTGGGATGAAGTGCAACCCGAACTTGCCGTCGGCCCAGTTGGCCATTGCGCCACAAGCTAATTCGGGTCCGTTGTCACACCGCAGCACCGCGGGGTAGGTCCCGCGTTCGGTGGCCACGCGGTCCAGTTCGCCGATCAGGTGATCGCCGGTGATGCTGCGTTCGACCATGCCGCCGAGGCATTCGCGGGTGTGCTCGTCGATGATCGACACGATTTTGATCGGGCGCCCGTCGGTGGTGACGTCGAACTGGAAGTCCACTGCCCACACCCGGTTAGGTGCATCAGCGACCACGGCCGGCGAGGCGGTGGAGGTGCCATGCCGCTTTCGTTTGCGCCGCTGCGGCACCCGCAGGCCTTCCTCACGCCAAAGGCGTTGGATCTTCTTGTGATTCACTTCCCAGCCTTCACCGCGGGCGTCGTGGTAGGCGGGCCGGAACCCGCGCCGCGGGTGCTTCCTGGCGTAGGTGCGAAGCCACTCCCGCAGGGCGGCGTCCGGATCCTCGGGTGTCGCCGACGTGGGTTCGTGGCGTTGGGTGGCGCGGTGTTGCCCGGTGACGCGGCAGGCGAACCGCTCGCTGACCCCCAGCACGCGCTGGAGGTGACGAACGGCTGCCCGCCGGCGTTCCGGGCCTAGAAGTTTCCCTTGGCGATCTCCCGCAGCGCGTCCTTCTCCAGCTCGGCATCGGCCAACAGGCGCTTGAGGGTGGCGTTCTCGCGTTCGAGGTCCTTGAGCCGTTTGGCGTCCTCGGCCTTCAACCCGCCGAACTGGTTGCGCCACCGGTGATAGGTGGCCTCGGAGACACCCAGTTCGCGGCACACCGCCGCGGTGTCCTTGCCTTCGGCCAACAGCCGATCGGCAGCCATCAGCTTGCGCACAATCTGCTCCGGACTGTGCCGTTTCCTCGTCGCCATGATCTTGTCGAGCCTTCCTGCCCACAACGTGGGCCGCAAGACTCTCATAAGCCATGGATCAACCGATCGGGGTCAGGCCAGTGCGGTTGGTCGTCAGGTTGAAGTGTCCTTCGGCCGCGTCTGCTTCCCGCCGCCCGTCTAGGGTGCGGTGGCTTCGACCAGCATCGCTGGCCCGAAATGGCGGACTGGTCCGGGTATGAGCCCGGCGTGACGCATCAGGGCGTGCACTTGTTGCGGGGAGCGTTCCCGGCCGCCTTCGCAGCTGACGAGCATGAGCGTGTCGAGCGTTGCTGTCACGACGTTGGGCCGATTCGAGTCGTGGTGAAGATCGATCGTGACCAGTTTCGAGCCAGAGGGCATGGTGGCTCGGACCCGCGTGAGGATTTCGCGACAAGCCTCGTCGCTCCAGTCGTGCAGAATCCACTTCATGGTGTAGACGTCAGCGCTGGCGTCCATCTGTCCGAAGAGGTCTCCGGTGCGGCACTCGATCCGGTCGCCCAGTCCTCGGTCCCGCAGAAATCGGCCCGCTTGTTCGATCACTTCGGGTGAGTCGAGCAGGATCCCGCGAGCCTGGGGGCGGTATTCGAGGATGGCGGCAAGCACGTGTCCGACCCCTCCGCCGATGTCGCAGATGGTTCCGTGATGTGGCCATGGGTAGGCCCGGACGATTCCGGTGAGGTCGAACTCGGTGAGCTGGCGCATTGCGTTGGCGAACTCGGCTCTCAATTCTGGGTGATCGTCGAAGTACTCCCACATCGATTTACCAAGTGCCCTTTGGTATCCCGAGGGTTGGGCGCCCTCGCGCAGCTGCGCGTCGAGGTGGGCATGTGCTGCTGCGGTGCCGGGGTCGGCGCAGAAGGTGATCCAGGAGGCGATGGAGTTGGGGTGTTCGCGTCTTAGCGGTGCTCCCAGTTTGGTCATGCGCACACGTCCTTTACGGTCGCGTTTCATCAGTCGCATCACGACTGCGGCGTTGACGATCCTGGTGGTCACATCGGGGTCTAATCCGAGTTCGTTGGCCAGTTCGATCGGCGAACGCGCAGCGGTGCCGAGGGCATCGGCGAGCCCGGATGCGACCAGCGCGCCTGCGACCTTCGTCTTCTGTAGCCCGAATGAGACGTCGAGGAACAGGGCGATCTCTCCTGGCACTGCAGCATCAACGAGACCCAATGCGCGGCTTCGAATGCCGATGAGGGCGCGGGCGATTGGCAGTGGTAACGGTAACGAGGCGGGATAGTGCATTGATGATGCCTATCGCCCAGCGCTGTGGGTCGGTGGGGTGGTCATGTCGGCTCACTTTCGTGTGTTGGGTTCGGTTCGGTTGCCGCGTAAGCCGCTGGCCACCATTTCGCGAGCGTGATTAATTCGGCTGCTTCTTCTTCGAGTGTTGTTGCTCGGGAGGCGACGATTAATGCTGCCGAGTCGACGTCAGCGGGATCCACTGTGATGCCGGCGGCTTTGGTTCTTGCGGCGTAGACCAGGCGTAGTGCCTGAATTGCGGCGCCACGTTCGCGTGGCGGTATCGCGTGGGGTTGGCCCAGGAATCGGATCACGTCGTCATCGGGTATTACACGGTGGTAGGGACGTAGTCGGAGGATCGCGTCGCGGATTTCGACTACGGTGTGGTGCAGTTGGACTGCCGACTTTATGGGCCCCGCTTCGTCGTCGGTTGAGGTGAAAATGCATTCTGGGACGACGGTTCTCATGGCTTGTCGTAGTGGCTGTAATTTGCGCCAGCTGCGGGTGGTGGGGTCGAGTCCGAGTGCGCCTAGTAGTTTTCTGGCCAGGGGGACGGCGGCGATCGTGAACGGGGCCAGTATTCCGAAGAAGAGGGTCGCGGCGTGGGCGTCTCGCCGGTAGGCAGAGGTTTCGGTCCAGCCCAGTTGGTCGAGGGTGTGTAGTACGGCTTCGTGGAGTACGACTCCCACTCCGATGACGCCCATTGCCAGGGTGCTCAGTGCGATCAGGCGTTCGCGGCGACTGCCGACGGTGCGAAGCTCGCGACGTGAATTCCATATGAGGTGGCTCGCTAAGACCAGCAGCATGGCGATCATGCAAAATAAGTTCGCCATGGATCCCCAGCCGTGGAGTTCTTCGAAAGATATTTTGTCGCGTCGGGCGGGACTGCCGGAGATCCATAATCCAGCGGCAAGAAACGCAGCCGCTAGTCGATAATATCGGTGTTTGCGTCGGGTATCGTTTTCTGATAATCCTGACCATAAGAGGCTGAATCCGATGAATTCGGTGAAGCTGTAGGCCATCATGGCGCTACTGAATTGCCACGTAACGGGTAGGGTGATGAAAGGCGCTTTTATGAGAATTTTTTGTACGACGTGCTCACGCAAGATCTGTGCCGCCAGCAAGAATGCCAACGTGTTGTTGAAATATTTCTCGTAGAGGTTGTTGTTGAAAAACCGGTAGCGCCCGGCCAGGACCACCATCATGAATATGATCAGAGGCCAGGCGATGATGCCCGGGACGGTCGAGGCAATCACCGGCTGGCGAACACGCTTCTCATCGACGGCTTTTGTCCGTCAACGTCGGCGAAAGATGCGGCGATTGTGAGCTCTTTTCGTTCGGCTGGACCTGTGACGTCCAGACTGTGGATTCGGCACTTTAGCTCAGCGCGTGGCTGGGTCGGCGGCGTCGGTGGGAGGTCACCGGATGGCCGCTGCGGACATGGTCGACGACGGGCACTGTGTCATCGAGTGGTTCGGCGTCACGGACGAGTTCGCTTTCGTCGGTGGCCTCGGTGGTGTCGGCGGGGGCGCGTCGACGCCGTTTGGTGGATGGTGGCCGGTCCAGCGTGGCGCAGTGGGCGGCGATACCGGCCCGCAGTTCGTCGGCCAGCCGGCCAAGGCTGGCCGGCGGGATGTCGGACGCGGCGTCGCTCAGGGCCTCGGGAAGATCGGCCGCCATTTGGCGGGTCGCCGCCACGAGCCTGTCGGGATCGGTCCCGGCGTTAACCGCGAATCGCTCGATGTGATGCAGTTCGACGTCGCCGAATCGGCTGTGCCCGCCGATCGGCATCGCCACGCGCGCCAGATCGGACTTCGGGTCGGGTCCGTAGGGCAGAACGCTTGCGACGTCGTAGAGCGGGGCCAGGGCCACTTGGTCGCCGGCCAGGATCACGCTGTAGTTTTTGGCGTGAGCATCAGGTGCGCATAGAAGGTATTGTGCGACAACGGCATTGGTGAACCTGTCGACGTCGTTTTGGGTGGCGTTGCGGCCCAGTAGTTGGGCGATCGCCACTGCCGATGGTCCGCCGTCTGAGGCGTACTTTCGGTGCGGTGCCACACCGAGTGCTTGGCACATGTCTTCCTGGTGGATGCGTGTGACGGTGCCGTCGGTTTCGGCGATGCGGTCATAGCGGGTGACGACGATTGCTGGGGTGCCGTCAAATTCGTGATAGGCGGTCTGTGCTGCGTGGATACCGATGAGGCTCAGCGCCTTCTGGCATAGATGCTCGTTGAGGGCCTGGGCGTGGAACCTGGTGATGCCTGGTTTGACGATGTGGGTGGAGGCGGCGTTGCCGTGGGGCCATCCCCAGCCGCCGGCGCCGGTGGCGGTGAGGGTGAATTTCGATTGGGCGCCGCCAAGGCTCCAGCGTTCGCGGTCTCGGGTCCAGTTGCCGGCGTGGGAATGCAGTTCGCGTAGTCGGGCGCCGATGTCGGTGTCGGTGGCGGGTGTGGGGTGGCCGGTGGGGTTGAGTAGATCGTCGATGGCGTCGACGGGGCCGATCTGGACGGCGCCGGCGCAGTTGCGGCCGACGTGTTGCAGCAACGCCGAGGAGTTGTCGGGGGAGACGTTGAACTCGCGGGCCCAGTGTTCTCGTACGCGGCGATCGTCGGGCAGCAGTCCCGCCAGCCAGGGGGCGGTGGTCCGGTGGCCGTAGAGATGTCCAGCGCGCAGCGGGATGGACAGCGATAAAGGTGTGTTGGCTGGCGTGGTCGCGTAGCTGTCGATGTAGGCGAAGCGGGGGCGGCCGAAATCGTGGGAGATGACTCCGGCGATTTCGTTGTTGAGGACGACGACGAGATCAGTGGTCATCGTTGCTCGTGGTGCGGAGCTGGTTGATCAGGTCGAGGGCGGCTTTTTCGCCGCGGTTGGGCTTCTTGCGTGGGACGGCGGTGAGTCGGTGGTCCAGAGCGTTGGCGACGGCGACGACGGCGGCGATCTCTCCGGTCGGATGTCCGGCTTCGATGCGACTGATCAGTTGACGGGAGACGCCGGCTCGCTGGCCCAGTTCGGTTTGGCTGAGATTGGCGGCCATGCGGGCGGCTTGTAGTTGGGCGCCAAGCTGGGCGAGTTGCTCGGTAACGTCAACTACCATGATGGAATGGTACCGTAACAAGCTGGGTTGATGGTAGCGCACCGTAACATGCGATCTGGCAGCCGATGCGGCGACGCAAGCAGTTCATCTGCGCTGGAAGAAGACGTTGCCCATCATCGACGCTTGGGAGCCGGCGTCGGCGGCGGCGATCCTGACCATGGTGGCGAACGTTTCGGCGTCGTGTTCGCGGTCGTTGGTGTAGTCCATGCGCCCCAGTACCGCCCGCACACTTGCCGGGTCGAGATCGGGCAGGATGGTTCGCCACAGCTCGGGATAGTGGTGGGGTGCGTCCACCGTCGCGGCGGCCGAGGGAGCGTCGTGTTCGAGCACCATGTGGCCGATTTCGTGGCAGATAATTTGGTCGATGTGGTATTCGGAGGTTCCGCTCTCGTAGAGGATGGTGTCCTCGGTTGCGCCTTTGACCCAGACGCCGCAAGGGCTGTGCTTCAGTGTTGCGGTATCGGTGGGGCGGAGCGTAATAGGCCGGCCACGCATTTCAGCGATGCTGTTAATGAACGTATTGCGGTCCCACGGCACGGGTATAGGCAGAGTTCGGATTATGGCGATCATATCGCTGTTTGACATAGCCATGTGAGGGCCCACTTCCTGAAATCGAAAAATGGGGGCTGGGGACTTGAATTGTACGCGTTAGCGTCCCCAGGCGCCGCCGGCGGAGAAAAAGGTGTCCATCATCGACTGGCGGGAGCCGGCTTCGACGGCAGCGATCATCAGCATGTTGGCGAACATTTCCGCGTCGCGTTCTTGGTCGGTGGCGTAGTTTGTCCGCCCGAGTATCGCGTGCACGGATGCCGGATCGAGGTCAGGAAGAATGGTGCGGAGGAGTTCGCTCTGTCGGTCCTGGTTGTTGTCGAATTGCGGCACGCTCGTGTGCCCTAGCACCATGTGGCCGATCTCGTGGCTGACGATTTGATCAATGTGGTAGTCGGTCGTTCCCGCCTCGTGCAGAATCACATCGTCGTGATCGCGCGTCAGCCACACACCGCACGGGACGTCGGCGAATATTGCGGTGACATCGGTCGGGATGAGTTGGATCGGGCGGCCTCTTTCGCGCGCCAGATTCTCGATGAAGACATTGCGGTCCCATGGCACAGGAATGGGGAGTTTGCGGGCGAGCGCCAACATCTCAGCGTTCGACACAGCCATTTCAAGCCTCGTGTTCGTCTGAGGTGATGGGCGGCAAGTCTTGCAACTTGCGCACCTCGTCGACCATCGCAGCCAAGCTGCTTATTGACTCCGGCGACAAACCGGATGCGCGCAACGCTAAGTCTCTGACGCCGTTGTCGCGCAAAACTTGCAGCAACCGTAGTTGGGCGTCGATTGTAGAACTGCTCTCCGGCTCGATCAAATACGCGGAAGGTACTCCGAAGAAGCTGGCAATAGCGCGAAGGTGCTGCACCGTCGGATTGGTCTTTAGTCCGTTGCGCAGCTGCCAGAGGTAGGCCGCACTGATCGGGACACCGGTTTTCTCCGTAATCGCTTGCGCTGCTGCTGGATTCGATAGCGGAGGATCTTCTGGTTTGCGCATGACTTCGAACAGCTTGTTGAGCTTTGCGGCCAGATCTGAGCTTGTCACGGCATGGCTGGTGGCGCCCTGTGCCGAGCGTGACTCAGTTCCACCGGTAGTCATAAACTCTCGTTTCGTTGCCGAGCCTTTGTGTGTACTGATGTTACTACGCGACGGCGGATTGAAGGCGCTAAGGGTTTATCCGCAGCGGTGTTGAGTGGAGACGTGCGTAGGCGGCGTCGGCGATGCCGCTGGTGTTGAGTAAACGCAGTACCGTTTCGCGGGCGCCGGGATTAAACGGCTCGTCATAAAGGTCGTCGCACGCGGCTTTGAGGTCGCGCGCGAAGCCTCTCACCAGGGCGTTATCAGTTTCGCGGGTGGATGGCTGGGCGATCGCCGGCGGCCCTCCCAGGTGTGATGCCGTAGCAATCCCGTAGTGGACTGAAGCCGCTGCTCTAAGCATGCCGTTTTTATACCCGTACTTCCACAGCCGTGCAACAGCAGCTGATCATGTACTGAGAAAATTGGCTAGCTGTTGGCGATGCCTCTTGGCGGCTTAACCTCAGCGCACACCAGCCATACCCACATAAACGACAGTACGTCTGAGGTCGCCCGACGGCCACTCGCCCAGCGCCGGTGGCCGCAGACGGCCACCACCTCGAACCCCTCAGTGAACGGTGCCCTCGGCGAGGATCGAACCGGGCACTCACACGGGCGAAACGACCGCGCTCACCAGGCAAGTTAGCTGGGTAGTACATCCATACGGGCGTATCGTCGTCGACCATGGACTCGCAGTCCAAACCTCAGTCCCAATCGGATGGGCGGCTACCGCCGCAAGACTTCATCGCCGAGCAATCCGTGCTCGGCGCAATGATGCTGAGCAAAGACGCCATTGCCGACGTGATCGAACGGCTGCATCCGCACGACTTTTACCGGCCAGCGCACCAGAAGATCCACGAAGCGATCATCAATCTCTACGGCCAAGGTGAGCCGGCCGACGCAGTAACCGTTGCCGCCGAACTGGACCGCCAAGGCCAACTTCAACGCATCGGCGGCGCAACCTACATACACACCCTGATCGCCATCGTGCCCACCGCCGCCAACGCCGGCTACTACGCCGACATCGTCGCCGAGAAAGCCGTATTGCGTCGACTGGTGGAAGCCGGAACCCGCATCGTCCAGTACGGCTACGCCGGCGCCGACGGCGCAGAAGTCCCCGAGGTTCTCGCTAGGGCGCAGGCGGAGATGTTCGAGGCCACCAACGGCCGGCGCACCGAAGACTTCGTCGCGCTCGAGGAACTGCTCCAACCCACCATGGATGAACTCGAGACCATCCAAAACGACGGAGGAATAGCCCGCGGAGTACCCACGGGCTTTCACGACATCGACGAAGTACTCAACGGTCTGCACGGCGGCCAGATGATCATCATCGCCGCCCGGCCAGGCATCGGCAAAGCCCTAGCACTCGACACCCCCCTCCCCACACCACACGGCTGGACCACCATGGGCGAAGTCAACGCCGGCCAAGAGCTCATCGGCGCCGACGGCAAACCCACCCGAATAATCGCCACCACCGACATCATGTACGAACGGCCAACCTACGCAATCGAATTCGATGCATCATGCACCATCATCGCAGACGGCTCCCATCAGTGGCCCACCCTCAACGGCCTACGCACCACCATGCAACTGCGCCCCGGAGCGGACGCCATCACCGCCACAGTGCCCGTCATGGGCGCGCAGCACGTCGTAACCGCAATCCGCCCCGTCGCATCGGTACCGGTCCGCTGTGTCCAGGTCGACAACGTTGACCACACCTACTTGGCCGGCCGGGCCATGGTGCCAACCCACAACTCCACCCTCGGGCTCGACATCTTGCGGTCATGCTCCATCAAGCACCATCTTCCCGGCATCATCTTCTCCCTGGAGATGAGTAAATCCGAGATCGCGATGCGGCTACTGTCCGCGGAAGCCAGCGTCAAGCTCGCCGACATGCGAGCCGGAAAAATGAGCGACTCTGACTGGGCCAAGATCGCACGCCGCATGAGCCAACTCAGCGAAGCCCCGCTATTCATCGACGACTCGCCCAACCTGGCGATGCCCGAAATCCGTGCGAAATCACGACGCCTCGCTCAACAACACAACCTACGACTCATCGTCATCGACTATCTCCAACTCATGAGCAGCGGCAAGAAAGTCGAATCGCGACAACAAGAGGTCTCAGATCTCTCCCGCAACATCAAACTCCTCGCCAAAGACCTCGACGTCCCCATCATCGCCATCAGCCAACTCAACCGCGGCCCCGAACAGCGCCAAGACAAAAGACCGCACATCTCCGACCTCCGCGAAAGCGGGAGCCTGGAACAAGACTGCGACGTAGCCCTACTGCTTCACCGACCCGACGCGACCGACCGAGACGACCCCCGCGCCGGTGAAGCCGACGTAATTATCGGCAAACATAGGAACGGGGAAACCAAAACCATAACGTTAGTTCACCAACTGAATTTAAGTCGTTTCGCGGACATGGCGCGAAGAATCGACTAATTAATTTGTAGATTCCCACCGCCAATGACATTTTCTCATTCCCAGATGTCATGTCGCGGAAAGGCACTGAGAAATCCCTGGTCACGCGGCGTGCCGCTCGGAATAGGTGTAGGAAGAGCAGCGTTACGTGAGACAAACTGGGGTGCAGCGGTGGTGAGACAGTTCGCGAACGTCCAGCTCAGCAATGCCTGCAGATGCAGCCGGACGTGAGAACCTACATCGCGCCCGACTTCAAAATCTCACGACCGACTTCCAACGGACTTCAAATTTGAAGTCGATGTGAGACACGCCGACTCGCCTGCGCCACAAATAAAATTTTCATTACGTTCTTGAGCTCCATCCGACCCCTATGCATCTCACACCGGCGCAACGAGGATCGAGGGGAACCCCTTTCGCGGCGGTGCAGATCCAACTCCCCAAAGCGACCTTGACCGAAACACCAGCGCCTCACCCTCCGCCAAATCGCGGATCACGTCGGATCCAATGAAAAGAGCATTGCCCGGCTCCGCATGTACGACATCCCGCTGCGGACCTATGAAGTTCCGATCGACCCTGAATGGCTCTATTCCCAGTACTGGCCGAACACTGACCGATATCGGCCGCGAAGTTGGCCTGTCCGTCTCTCAGATGGGCCGCCGCGCCAAGGCCCAGGGGCTTACGACTCGCTCCGCGGTCCCAAGACCGGCAGCTAAGTCGTTTGCCCTGCTCAGCCCGACACCCCCAGAACGAACTTGCCGCAGTGTCGCCGAGCCGCTGTATAAAGTTCGGTTCGGATCCGGCGGTGCAGCCGGCCACACGTCTAGGGGTAGACAAGTGACGATCACTGGGGACTTGAAGAGCAAGGTCGACCGGGTCTGGGACGCCTTCTGGTCCGGCGGTATCTCCAACCCGCTCGAAGTCATCGAGCAGATTACCTATCTGCTGTTCATCCGCCGCCTCGACGATTTAGACACCCTGGCTGAGCAGAAGGCGCGCCGCACCGGCAAGCCGGAGCTGCTGCGCTTCGCAACCGACCAGCAAGACCTGCGGTGGTCGGTGTTCAAGAACGACGAGCCGGGCCAGATGTTCGCCGTCGTCGGGGAGAAGGTCTTCCCGTTCTTGCGCACGCTCGGCGGGGACGGCTCCACCTACGGCGAGCACATGAAGGACGCCAGGTTCACGATTCCAACCCCACAGCTGTTGTCGCGAGTGGTCGACATGCTCGACGCCATCCCGATGGAGGACCGCGACACCACCGGCGATCTGTACGAGTACCTACTGGCCAAGATAGCCAGCGCCGGCGTCAACGGCCAGTTCCGCACGCCGCGCCACATCATCAAGTTGATGGTGCAGATGGTCGACCCGCAGCCCACCGACGAGATCGCGGACCCGGCCGCGGGCACGGCGGGTTTCCTTGTTGCAGCCGCAGAACATCTTCGTGAGCAGCACCCCAGCGTGCTGACCGACGCCGCGCAACGCAAGCACTTTCACCACAGCATGTTCCACGGCTACGACTTCGACTCCACGATGCTGCGTATCGGCTCGATGAACATGCTCATGCATGGCATCGAGGCTCCCGACATCCGCTACCGCGACTCCCTGTCAGAAGGGGCCAGTGAGGATACCGCAAAGTACACACTGATCCTCGCGAATCCGCCATTTGCGGGTTCGCTGGATGCCGAGGCGGTGGCCAAAGACTTGCAGCGCGTGGTGAAAACGAAGAAAACGGAGCTTCTGTTCCTCGCCCTGTTCCTCAAGCTGCTCAAGCCAGGCGGGCGGGCGGCAGTGGTTGTCCCAGATGGGGTGCTCTTTGGATCCTCCACCGCGCACAAGGAACTGCGCCGCATCCTCGTCGAAGACCAGAAACTCGACGGCATAGTCAAGCTGCCCTCCGGCGTGTTCAAGCCCTACGCGGGAGTGTCCACGGCGATCCTGCTGTTCACCAAGACCAACTCCGGGGGCACCGATGACGTTTGGTTCTACGACGTCCAAGCTGACGGGTTCTCCCTGGACGACAAGCGAAATCCCCTCGAGGCCAACGACATCCCCGACGTGTTCGCCCGGTGGAAGCAACGGAATGGGACCGAACGGGAGCGGGCCCGCGCCGAGCAGTCGTTCTGCGTCCCCAAGGGGGAGATCGCAGCGCAGGGTTATGACCTGTCGCTGAATCGCTACAAGGAGCTCGTCCACGACGAGGTGGAGCACCGGCCGCCGCTGGAAATCATCGCCGATATTAAGAAGCTCGAAGGGGAGATCGCGGCGGGGCTAGCGGAGCTGAAGGCAATGCTGTCGTGACTTGGCCCACGGCCACACTCGGCGAGCTATCCAAGGGGGCGGGACAGTACGGCGTTGGCTTGTCATCGCGGGAATGGAGAGTCGGCGACCCTCGATACATCCGCATCACCGACATAGATGACGTAGGACGCTTGAACTCGTCGGTCGTCGCGCCGGACGGTGGCCGTTCCGATTGGGAGAAGGCGATTCTCCAAGAGGGCGATATACTTTTCGCACGTTCTGGTGCGACCGTCGGAAAGACCTACTTGCATGGCGCAGACGCGCCACCCGCCGTCTACGCCGGGTACCTGATCCGATTCCAGCTGGACACGAATCGCGCTCTTCCGGATTACGTCTTTCGATTCACACAGGGCGCTGCGTACCGCGCTTGGGTTGCGTCGTCCCAACGGGCAGTCGCGCAGCCGAACATCAACGCTAAGCAGTATGCAAGTCTTCCGATTCCCCTGCCGCCACTTGATCAGCAGCGGCGGATCGCGGCGATCCTCGCTCGAGCCGAACACATGCGGAGCCAGCGACTACAGGTTCTCGACCACCTACGCCAATTGGTCTCTGAGCTTTTTATCGAGGCGTTCGGTGACCAAGTTGGAACTTCAACAACCCGGCTGGACGAGCTCGCGGAGATCAGTTCGGGTATCACCAAGGGCAGGAGGACAACCGAGGCAACCCGCCCGGTCCCATACCTCGCAGTCGTAAATGTTCAGGCGGGCCACCTAGTGTTGGACCCGTTGAAGGAAATCGATGCGAATGAAGCCGAGATTGAGCGCTACTCTCTCAGAGACGGTGACCTCGTACTCACTGAGGGGGGTGATCCGGACAAACTCGGGCGCGGAACCGTGTGGCGCTGCGAAGTCCCACTGTGTCTTCACCAGAACCATATTTTCCGAGTCCGCGTACGGCCTGAAGGCAAGGTCGAGCCGGACTATCTCTCGGCATATCTCGCAAGTTGGACTGCCCGGTCGTACTTCCTTCGTTCTGCAAAGCAGACAACCGGAATCGCTTCGATCAACATGACGCAGTTGAGGGCCCTCCCAGTTCTTGTCCCGCCTCTACTGCAGCAACGACATTTCCTCGATCGCATTGGAGCGGTCACTCGGCAGGCCGCTTCGTGCGAGCAACAGCTGGCTGAAATGAAGGACCTCATGAGCTCTCTCCAGTCCCGCGCTTTTTCCGGGCGGCTCTGATGAGCAACTTTGCTTTCCTCCAATCAGTCGGCTGGCCAGAGACTCACGGCGACTGCGCTCGCGCAGAAAGCTATGCGTTGAGCGATCCTCGTGCTGCCTGTATCTATGCCCGTCGCGCCGCCGAGCAGGTGGTCGATTACCTGTATGACGTTTTGGCGCTGCCGCTTCCGTATGCCAGTGATCTGTCGGCGCGGATCAATGACGCAGCGTTCAAGGCCAAAACGGGCCAAGGGATCGCAGCGAAGCTGAACCTGATTCGCCGGCTGGGCAACTCTGCTGCGCACGACCAGCAGCAGATTCCGCCGCGTGCGGCCCTTGATGCGCTCAAGGAGCTTCACCACGTGATGGTGTGGGCGACGTTCCATCACTCGGCCAATCCCGATGTGGTGCCGATGAAATCGGTGTTCGACCCAGCATTGGCCAAGAGGGCCGCACCCCTCACGCGCAAGGAGGTCGCCCAGCTCGCTAAGAAGTTCGCCGACCAGGAGGCCGCCCACGCTAAAGCCCTCGCGGCCAAGGATGAAGAGTCCGCGCGGCTGCAGACCGAAGTAGAGAAGCTCCGCGAAGAAGTCAAAGCCGCCCAAGCAGCCAAGCAGCTTGTCGACGACCGCGACTACTCCGAGGCCGAGACACGCGACACCTTCATCGACCTACTCCTCAGTGAAGCCGGGTGGCCGCCGTCGGAGCCGCGGGACCGCGAGTACCCGATCACCGGGATGCCGCCCAACGACGCGAAGGGCTACGTCGACTACGTGCTGTGGGGCGCCGACGGGCTACCCCTGGCGGTCGTCGAAGCCAAGCGCACCACCAAGAGTCCGCAGATCGGTCAGCAGCAGGCCAAGCTGTATGCCGACTGCCTGGAGAAGCAGTTCGGGCGGCGACCGGTCATCTTCTTCACCAACGGCTACCAGCACTGGCTGTGGGATGACGCCGCTGGGTACCCCCCGCGGGAAGTCGCCGGCTTCTACACCCGTGACGAACTAGCGTTGCTGATCCACCGCCGGCATGCCCGGAAGTCGTTGACGCAGGCTGGAATCGACTCGGCGATCGTCGAGCGGCACTATCAGATTCACGGTATCCGCGCGGTCGACGACGCCTTCGAGGCGAAGCAGCGCCAGGCCCTGCTGGTCATGGCGACCGGGTCAGGTAAGACCCGCACCGTCATCGCGCTGGTGAAGCAGCTGATGGAGGCCGGCTGGGTCAAGCGGGTGCTGTTCCTGGCCGACCGCACCGCCCTCGTGATCCAGGCGGCCAATGCGTTCAAGACGCACCTTCCGGCGGTTACGACGGTCAACCTGTTGACCGAGAAAGACGCCGACGGCCGCGTGTACGTCTCCACGTATCCGACGATGATGAACCTCATTAACGATGTGGACTCGGGCAAGCGAGTATTTGGCCCCGGCTACTTCGACTTGGTGGTGATCGACGAGGCGCACCGTTCGGTCTATCAAAAGTACGGGGCCATTTTTTCCTGGTTTGACTCCCTGTTGGTCGGCTTGACCGCCACCCCGAAGGACGAGGTCGACCACAACACCTACCGCCTGTTCCACCTCGAGGACCGGGTACCCACCTACGCCTACGACCTCAAGAAGGCCGTCGAGGAGGGCTTCCTGGTGCCGGCGCTGGGGGTATCGGTCGGCACAAAGTTCCTCCGTCAGGGCATCCGCTACGCCGACCTGTCGGAGGAGGAGAGGGACGAGTGGGACGCCCTGGACTGGGGGGAGGATGGCCCACCGGATGAGGTGTCCTCCGACGAGCTGAACCGCTTCCTGTTCAACGAGGACACCGTCGATCAGGTGCTGGCAACGCTGATGAAGAAGGGGCACAAGGTCGCCGACGGCGACCGGTTGGGCAAGACGATCGTGTTCGCCAAGAACCAGCGTCACGCGCAGTTCATCCAGCAGCGTTTCGACGTCCAGTACCCGCATTTCGCCGGTCACTTCGCGCGCGTCATTACCCACAGCACCACCTACGCCCAAAGCCTGATCGACGACTTCTCCCAACCGGAAAAGGCACCGCACATCGCTATCTCAGTGGACATGCTCGACACCGGAATCGACGTACCTGAGGTCGTGAACCTGGTGTTCTTCAAGCAGGTCCGGTCAAAGACAAAGTTCTGGCAGATGATCGGCCGTGGCACGCGACTGTGCCCCGACGTCTTCGGCCCCGGACGTAACAAGACGAACTTCTACGTCTTCGACTTCTGCGGCAACCTCGAGTACTTCAGCCAGGACCTACCTGGCTCGGAAGGCTCGCTGCAGAAGTCGTTGAACCAAAGGCTCTTCGAGACGCGGCTGGGGCTGGTAGCCGCGATCGACGCCGACCTAAATGGCGAGCCCGCCGAGGCGCCCGAAGGCGCCGGCGAGCACAGCGAGGAGGGGCTGCGGTGGGACGTCGCCCGGCAATTGCACGCCATGGTCGCCGGGATGACGCTCGACAATTTCCTGGTGCGTCCGCACCGCCAGCTGGTCGAGGATTACGCGCTGTGGCCGGCGTGGAAGAAGATCACTCCGGAGGCCGCCGAAGTGGTCGCGGAGAACCTGGCGGGACTTCCGTCCGGGCACGTCGACAATGACGAGGATGCCAAGCGGTTCGATCTATTGATCCTGCGCCGACAGCTTGCCCAGCTGCAGAGCGACACCACCGTTATGGAGCGAATCCGGGAAACGGTCCAGCAGATCGCGGCCGGTTTGGTCGGCAAGGACAACATCCCCTCCGTGGTGGCGGCGCATGAAATGCTGGAGGAGGTCGCCGGCGACATCTGGTGGATCGACGTCACCCTGCCGATGCTCGAGATCGCCCGCCGCCGACTGCGCGGACTGCTGCAATTCCTCGACAAGATTCGCAAAGATCCCGTCTACATCGACATTCAGGATGAGCTGTCTGACGCGGTACCGATCGACCTTCCCGCCTTCGCGCCGGGTATCGACATGGAAAGGTTCCGTGCGAAGGCTGCCGCCTATCTCAAGGCCCATGAGGATCACGTTGCGCTACAACGACTACGACGAAATAAGGCCCTGACGCCGGAAGACCTCGTCGCCCTAGAGCAGATGCTGCTGGAAAGCGGCGCCGGTGACGACAAGGCGATCGCCAAGGCGAAGGAAGATGCGCACGGCCTCGGGCTGTTCATCCGCTCGTTAGTCGGCCTCGACCGGCAGGCGGCGATGGAAGCGTTCGGCGGCTTCCTCGACGGCACCGCATTAAGCGCCAACCAGATCCACTTCGTCAACCTCATCGTCGACGAGCTCACCTCGAACGGCGTCGTAGAACCGGCCCGCCTCTACGAACCGCCCTACACCGACCTCACCGCTCGCGGACCCGAGGCATTGTTCAGCGCTGAGCAGGTAGACAACATCGTCAGCATCCTCGACGCGGTGAAGCAGAACGCAGCACCCGGCGCGGGTACAGGTGCGGCGTAGCGATTCCCTGCCGGCTGTTCGCATTCTCGACGCCTGCTACGGACATGCCGGATGACGTCGGCAAAGCGCTGAGCCAAGACCGCGACGTCCGAGTAAGACGGGCGCTCGCGACTGCGCTGGCTAATGCAGAACACCAACCGACTGGGGTCGGATGTTCGACGGATACTCCTGGACGATCCACGATGGTCCGTCCGTTCAAAACTGTGTGCGGGTGTGCGGCCGGCGCCCGAGTGAGAGGTCGCATAACGCTCAAGACGCGGTTCGGGTCTGGGAGCATCGGGCGTTGGGCTGGGCAACTTGTAGGAAACCAAGCAACTCGTGAGACAAACTGCTGGGTAGCCATCGTTAGACGGTTCAGGAAGTCCCTGTCAGCAGCGGAGGCACATGCAGCGGACCGTGAGAACCTACATAATTTGTACGTTCTCACGGAACGTGGCGGAATCTTGGCTATGACAGTTTGATTCAGGACCGGTGTGACGGCCTGATTCAGGACCACCTTCTTTCAGACCGGTGTGTTGTGACGGTTGTCAGTGTTTCGTCTCAAGACATCTTTGACGGTTTGTTCTCAAGACACGCTTGACGTTTCGGCGTTGTTCGTGATCTTGTTCCCTCCGGTTTTGTCGGCGGCGGAGTGGGCGGGTTGTGGATCAGCAAGCGTTGGTGGAGTACCGGTATAGGGCGGTGTGTGAGGTGCTGGGCGGCTCGCCGATCGGCGAGGTAGCGCTGCGCTACGGCACGACGCGTCAATCGCTGGACTTTTGGCGGACGCGGTTCAAGGAAGAGGGCATGGCCGGCCTTATCGATCGGTCACGTCGGCCGCATACGAGTCCATCCAAGCTGTCTGCTGAGGTCGCGGCGCAGATATGCCAGATGCGTCGGCAGCATCCGCGTTGGGGCGCTCGTCGGATTAGTCATGAGTTGGGCCGGACGGGACTGGACCGGGTGCCGTCGCGGGCGACGGTGCATCGGGTGTTGGTCCGTAACGGGCTCATCAATCCGCAGGATCAGCACCGCAAACGGAAGTACAAACGCTGGCAGCGCGAAGCGCCGATGCATTTGTGGCAACTCGACATCGTTGGCGGTGTGCCTTTAGCCGACGGACGCGAATGCAAGCTGTTGACCGGCTTGGACGATCATTCCCGGTTTGTGGTGCTGGCCACGGTGTTGGCCACACCGTCGGCCCGTGAGGTCGCGGAGGGGTTCCTCGAGGCGATGCGCCGCTACGGCGTCCCTGCAGAAGTGTTGAGCGACAACGGCGGTCAGTTCACTGGCCGCTTCATCAAATCGCTACCGGTGGAGGTGTTATTCGAGAAGATCTGCCGCGAGAACGGCATCAAGCAGCGGCTGACCAAACCACGATCACCGACGACGACCGGCAAGATAGAACGCTTCCACAAGACATTGCGCACAGAGTTCCTCGATCACGTGGCGCCGTTCGAGTCAATCGCTGCCGCCCAGGAGGCCATCGACGCCTGGGTACACGGCTACAACCACCAGCGCCCACATCAAGGTCTGGACATGGCGGTCCCCGCAAGCCTGTTTCGGCCCAACGGCCCCACTCGTCTCGACCTCACCAACCAATCCGACCAGCCTCAGGATGCGACGCCGTCATCACTGATCATCGATGTGATCGAGCCGCCTCCTTCGCCGCCTCCGGCCGGCGCTGCGTTTGAGTTCGAAGTGCGCGTGCCGCCCAGCGGCGAAGTCTCGATCCGCTCCGGACGTCAGTCGGTCTCCGTCCATAAGAGCCTGGTGGGACGGACCCTGAGTGTCTGGGCCGACCTGCGCAGCATCCATATCAGCCTCGACGGAGAGATTCTGCGCACGGTCCGATCTCGGCTTCTACCCGAGGACTTAAGGCACCTGGCCATGCGCGGCGCACGACCAGCCGGCCCAGAACCCGATCGCCCAGCGTTACGCCGCGCCAACGGCACGGCCGTGATCCGGCCTGGGGAAACGGTCGAGATCGAGCGAACGGTCACCAAAGACGGTGTGGTATCCCTCGCCGGCGCGAGCCATTTGATCGGATTCGCCTGGGCGGGACGGCGCGTCACACTCCGGCTAGACGGGCACCTGATGCACGCCGTGATCGACAACGCTCTGATCGGCACCTGGCCGTGCCCCCTTGACACCGAGCAGCTCGGTCGCCTCAAAGGCGCACGACCACCAGCCACGCCGCTGCCACCACCGCCTCTGCCCGCGGGGTCCCTGCGGGCTCAACGCAAGGTCCACGACAGCGGCCGCATCATGGTCGCCGGCCAAAACATCAAACTCGGCCCCCGCCACCGCGGCAAAATCGTCACCGTCGTCATCGAGGACACCCACCTACGCATCCTGCACGGCGACGAAGAAATAGCCGTACGACCACGACGAAACCTCAAACCCATCACCCGGTTTCACGTCGCTGGCGCAGGAGCCAACCCCCAGAAGCCGTCAAGCATCTCCTGACGACAAAACGTCAAGAATGTCCTGAGTCCTTACATCGACAACGGTTTGATTCAGGACCACCCTCGACGGTTGGCGTGTCGATTATTGGCTCGCTGTCGGAGGGTTCCGGATGGGAAGTCGTGTGGAGCTGTTCGCCCAGATACGTAGGGACGCCCGGGTCGAGGGTTTGGGTATTCGGGCGCTTGCTCGTAAGTACAAGGTTGGCCGGGATACGGTCCGGCACGCGTTGGCGAATCCGGAGCCGCCGAGGCGGAAGACACCGGTGCGGGAGTCGCCGAAACTGGGCCCGCTCAAACCTGCGATTGATGCGATGCTGCGGACCGATCTGGATGCGCCCCGCAAGCAACGCCACACTGCGACAAGGATTTGCAATCGTCTGGCCGATGAACACGGCGTTGAGGATGTGTCGTATTCGTCGGTGCGTGACTATGTCCGGGTCCGTCGTGCGGAGATCATCGCCGAGTCCGGTAAGCAGGCGCAGGAAGCGTTCGTGCCGCAGGAACACCCGCCCGGCGCTGAAGCTGAGGTTGATTTCGGCGAGGTTCACGTCATCCTCGCTGGTGTCAGAACCCGCTGCTACATGTTCGTTTTCCGAATGTCGATGTCCGGCAAGGCAGTCCATCGGGTGTATGCGACTCAGTCGCAGGAGGCGTTCCTCGAAGGCCACATCGAAGCATTCGACGTGATCGGCGGCATCCCGGTGCGCCATATCCGCTACGACAACTTGAAGTCTGCGGTCACCTCGGTGGTGTTCGGCCGCGGTCGGGGCAGGGTCGAGAACGACCGGTGGGTGCTGTTCAGATCGTTCTACGGGTTCGACCCGTTCTACTGCCAGCCGGGAGTGAAAGGCGCCCACGAGAAAGGCGGAGTCGAGGGCGAGATCGGACGTTTCCGCCGCACCTGGCTCACGCCCATGCCGGAAGTGGACTCGCTGTCAGAGCTCAACGACTACATCCGCCGCTGCGAAGCACGTGAGGATCATCGGCGGGTCACCGGCCGGCTGCACACCGTGGGCCAGGACTTCCAGACCGAACGAGAACATCTCGCCGCTCTGCCTGCCGAGCGGTTCGACCCGGGGCTGGTGCTGCATCCACGGGTGGACCGGTCGGCGCTGATCACGGCGCGGTCGGCGAAGTACTCGGTTCCCGCCCGGTTGATCGGACGCAAAGTCAGGGTGTCGCTGCGGGCCTCGGAGTTGGTCGTCTTCGACGGCCGCACTATCGCCGCACGCCATGAACGCGTCACGACCCGCAACGGGCAATCGATCAACCTCGACCACTATCTGGAGGTGTTGCACTGCAAACCCGGCGCGTTGCCCGGCTCCACCGCGCTTGCTCAGGCCCGCGCCGCCGGCACTTTCACCGCAGCGCACGAGGCGTTCTGGCAGCAGGCCCGCCGCGTCGACGGCGATGCTGGCGGGACTCGCTCGCTAATCGACGTGCTGCTGCTGCACCGCAGCATGCGCGCTACCGATGTGATCGCCGGGATCCACGCCGCCCTGTCGGTCGGTGCCGTTTCAGCGGATGTGGTCGCGGTCGAAGCACGCCTGCATGCCGCCGGTGGTGGTCTCGAATCAGACCGTCACGCCGGTAACCATGCCAATACCGTCGATTACCGGGTCGTCAGTCTGACCCAGCGCCGCCTGGCTGATCCAGCGACCGTGATCGCCGGCCTGCCACCCGACACCCGGCCGCTGCCTGACGTCGCGGCCTACGACGAGCTGCTCCAACGCAGACCCCCAACACCGCCACCCGGTGACGGAATGGAAGGAACGACTGGATCATGAGCACGGCCACGAAAGTCACCAACACCCTGCGCCGCCAACGCGGGATGACCCCACAAGCGGCCCAAGCCGCCGTCGATTCCGCATGCCGACGCCTGCGGTTGCCGACCGTGCGTGCGGTGATCGACGAAGCAGTGAAAGTCGCCGAGCGTGAACAGCTCACCTACCACGGCTTCCTCGCCGAACTGCTCCTGGCCGAATGCGATGACCGGGACCGCCGATCCACCTTGCGGCGAGTCGCAGCGGCCGGGTTTCCACGTCAGAAATGGTTGGGCGACTTCGATTTCGACGCCAACCCAAACATCAACGCCGCCACCGTACATACCGTCGCCCAAGGCGATTGGATACGCCGAGGCGACCCGCTCTGCCTGATCGGCGACTCGGGCACCGGCAAGTCCCACCTGCTCATTGGTGTGGGCACCGCCGCCGCCGAGCAAGGCTTCCGCGTCCGCTACACACTGGCGACCAAACTGGTCAACGAACTCGTCGAGGCCGCCGATGAAAAGCAACTCGCCCGCACGATCGCCCGCTACGGCCGCGTCGATCTTTTATGTATCGACGAACTCGGCTACATGGAACTCGACCGCCGGGGCGCGGAGTTGCTGTTCCAAGTACTCACTGAACGCGAGGAAAAGGCGTCAGTAGCCATCGCATCCAACGAGAGTTTCTCCGGCTGGACCAAAACCTTCACCGACCCCCGACTCTGCGCCGCGATCGTCGACCGACTCACCTTCCACGGCACCATCATCGAAACCGGCACCACCTCATACCGGCTCAGCCATACCCGCGGTAGCAGCTCGCGATCACAGCCTACGAAGACGCCTGAGCCACCACCTCCTCGCCGAGGTGGTCCCGAATCAAGCCGTCACAGTGGTCCTGAGTCAGGTTGACATAGAGATGCCCTTGTTGAGCCGGCTCAGCACGGTTTGGTCGAGCTTGGAGTAGCCGGTGAAGCACTTCTTCGCCAGACCTGCCAACCAGCATGCGTATTCGTTTGGTTTGGCTGTCTCCAGCCTGGCCAGTGCGGCAGCCATGAACTTGCCGCCGATATCCTCGAGGACCGTGTAGACACCGCTGAGTCGGCCAGCGGTCGCCCTTGCGGTGCCTGCGTCCAGTGGGGCAATGATGGCCACTGTCTCACCCTCGGGGCGGAGTTGGAGTGCGGCGTTGCGTAACTCAAATCGCTTTGGTGTGGCAGCGATAAAGGTGACGCCGGGTGGAAGGTCGGTCTGAAACGTGATTTGGGATCCAGGCTGTAGGCGTGCCCTGATCGCGTGTAGCCATTCGCCGAGGGGTTGATTGTGCTCAACCCAACGACGCGGGACGTAGTCGACGGGGAATCCGGGAAAATGCGGAAGTACGTCGGACTCCCAATCGACGATGGTGTCGCGGAACCCGAAGATGCCCTGTAGTCGGTCTCCGAAGACCGCGCAGGCAGGGATGGCGCGGGCAAGCTCTAATGTGAGTTCGTGCTGGGCCAGCGAGCAGTCTTGGTATTCGTCGATCAGGACGTGGCTGTAGCTGCCGGCCATGACATCGCGGATGTGGCGGTTTCCAAGGACTCGGCAGGCTCCCTCGATGTATGCGGCTGACTGGTCCCAATTCGGGGTCTCTGGAACTGCCAGGCCGGCGATTCGCGAGTAGCTTCGGGCGAGTTCGAAAGCGAGGCTGGTGATGGTGCCCACGTGGGCGGCGTCGGGCGAGACACCGAGTATGCGCATCTTGTTGCGGATCGAGTGAACACCCGCGTGTGTATGGGTGAGGACCAGGGTCTTGCCGGACGCGGCGGCGACTTCGCGGAGAGTGTCAACGACCAACCAGGTCTTGCCTCCGCCGGCAGGGAGCTCGACCGAACACGGCAGCGAATCTATGAGGCGAGAGGTGGTCATTGTTCGGTTGCGTTGGACGGATTATCGGGGGCACCGGTGTCCCCCTCGGGAGCTGGTGCGAACACTGCGCCTCGTAGTTTCTCGACCTTCGACGCGCTGTCGGAATCCGGGTAACCCTCTGCCTCAAGAAGAAGCGCCGCCAATGCTCGGCCTTTGTCGACCCTCTTGAACCAGCCGCGCTTGTGTGCGGCGTGTGCCACCGTGGCGCGGGCGGCATCGAGGCCGACACCATGTTCGTTCCATTCCTCAACGAGAAGGGTTGTCACTTCATTGGGCAAACCGTAGGCGTGGAGATGATCAAGAACGTTGTTGCGGTATGAAGACGGGTCATCGGATAGTTCGATGGCCTCACCGATAAGCGCAGTGAGTTCCGATGCGGTAAGGGTGTCGGTGACCGCGAGTTCGATGTTGTAACCGTCTTTCCACCGTACGACGGCAACCCCGTTGCCCGTCAGTGCATCGGCGGCGTCACGGTCCTTCGGCACGTCGCTATCGATGAAGAGGACGACGTCATAGCCCACGTTAGCCATGACTCGTGCCCACTCGATAGTCTCACTGCCGCTTCCTTCCACGGCCACTGCACCGATGGCGGCGGAGGAGGCTTTGCCGCGTTCGGCGAGCTCGGCATTCCATCGGCCGAGGAGTTCCAGGAGGAATCCGTATTCGGTCTTGCCTTCCGCAAGCACGACCCGGCTGGCCAGGAATGCTTCGGGAGAACGGCGGATCAGTTTTTGGAGATCGGTCTGATCCGGCGCGAATGAGTTGACCGTGACAGTGCCATTGCCGTCGCGACGCACGATTCCGAGGTCGTCGACTTCGAGGTGTCGGAGGGCGGTCGGTGAATGAGTGGTGGCGATAGCCAGCGCTGAGTCTGTCCGGTCTTTGATGTATGTCAGTAGGTTGACGAGGCGATGGGGTTCCAGACCGTACTCAATCTCGTCGATCAGAATGATGCCCTTGTCTGCGTTTGCCATCTGCTGCGCCGCGACACCCGCCAGGCGACGGCTGCCGAGCCCGAAATTGCTCAGCGGGACAGGCCCTTCGTAGAGGGCAAGGTTGCCCGTGGACGTGGATAGCGATTGGTCTAAACCGGGCGTGAGATTCTTGAACTCGCCACTGCCGAGCGCGTGAAGACGCTGCTGGACGGTAGCAACGAGTGCGGCAAGCTCAGGCGGAATTGCGGCGGAGACGGCCTTGCGTGCCTCCCTGCTGGCCCTGAGGAGAAGTGCGTCGGCCCCGTGCTCTGCCTCGGTGAGTCGGCCGAGTGCGGACGTTCGTGACCACCTCAGGTGAGTATCGATTCGTTCGTCGACCTTGTAGGCCCCGATGAGCCGTCTAGCGGCGGCAGTCACGGTCACTATGGGCTCGGGTTTGTTGGGGCGATACGCCGTCCACGCGGGCTCTAGGCTCTTGTCGACGGTTAGGGCGATGACCACACAGGAGTCGTGATCGTCGTCCGGGTCCTCGTAAAGTTCACCAGCGTCATCGATCCCCGCGAGCGACATACCGAGCATGTCGTGGTGGCAAATCGAGGTCGGCAGGTCGCTGAGTGCTACCCGGATGCTGATCGGCTTCTCGACGTCTGCCTGGTAAAAGTCGGTGTCGCTGATCGAGAGGTTCCATCGGTCGCTCAGGGCCATGTCGATCGCGGCCAGGATGGTCGATTTCGCGCTATCTCCGGAGCCGATAAGCGCTACGAAGTGCATTCCTTTCGGAATGCGCCAGGACATTTGCCCGATGCCCCGAAAATGAGCAATGTCCACGCGTCGTATGTCCACCTGAACCTCTGTCTGCATTTCGGATCCCACCGTGGTTTGCGCCACGCCAACGTTTGACTATCTCATCGAGGACCGACAAGATCGTTCGGCGATTCTCGACAGCCGTTCCACGCGGTAGAGGTCGGCGATGGCCGGCATGGGGGGCGCGGCTTCGCGTTCGGCGATCCCGCCGGCAGCGCGCACGTGTTATGTGCAGCCTTGCGTCTTGGAGAACCCGGTCAGAAGTACACCGGACTCGTCCTACCCACTGACCCTGCCGGCGTCGCCCCAGTCACGCCCCGCAACTCGGTACTGGCCTACACCCGCCCGGGCGGCATCCACCCCGGTCGCCCGTCCCGCAGCCCGCTCCGCCGCGTCCGGAACAGACGCGTTATTTCGGCACTGTGAAACTGAACCCCGACTTCTACGCCCGCGACTTCGGCAAGATCACGAGCGAGGTCCTCCACCTCGCCGCTGTCGACGGCGTGCAGCTACGAGGTACGGCGTGAGATCACGGCCGTCGCAACAATGGGGTTTGAGAAGATCAAGCCACCGCGGGCTGATCACCGCCCATGACCCGCGGGGCCACCGAAATCACTATGCCCTCAGTCCAATCCGGCGGCCTGGATGCGACGTCGGATCTCAGCGAGGTCGATGCCGCCCTGGATGTGTGGCCAATTGTCACCATCGACCGCTGCTTCGACATCGTTAAAATGCACATGGCTGCGACTGACTGGCACGACGGCGTCTCTGCTGGGATAACGACTTTTGACTACCGCCACGAGTTGTCCGACCGGGTTACTCATCCGTGGCATAGGGTCCTCGCCAGCTTTGTACGGATAGCGGAACTCCAGGCGGTAAGGCGTCGTGGGGAATTCCGGGTCGATGAAGTCGAATGCTAACGCGTAATCAATGCTTGGCAAGGAGATTTCCTTTCAAGTCAGGTCGCGCGATTGCGCCTGGCGGCGCGGGCGGCGGCGCATTTTATGCGCAGAGTTGGTAGCGGGCGGCTTCGCTGATCCAGGTGCGGTAGCGAGGTTCGAGACGCTCTGCCCACTCGTGGGGCCATGGATTGGGATGCAGCGCTCCGAGGATTGCCCCGGCGACGGCCGCGATTGAATCGGAGTCACCGTTGGTCACGGTTGCGCGGCGTAACGCCTCGATGGGAGATGTGGGCAGCGCGTCGACGCACAGCAACGCTGTGGCCAAAGTTTCCTGGGCGCGCCATCCTTGGCCTCCGTAGCGGCATGGGTCGTCGTGCCATGGATCGTCGCGGAACTTGGGGAGCGCGTTCCGTGCGCTGCGCAGATCTGTTTCGAGTTCGGACAGTGCGGCGGCTAGGAGCGCGTCGGCTTTTTCGGGTGTGGCGGCGTGGGGATGGCCGGCTAGCCAGTCGCCGACGCCGGCGCGTAAGGCTGGATGGGCTGCCAGTTCGATGGCGAATCCCATGGCGTTGCCGGGCCTTAGGGTGTCTTGGGCCGCTTCGCGGATGACGGCGGTGGCGACCAGAGTGGCGGCGATGCCGCTGGCTTTGCCGTGTGTGACTGCGGCTTGCCAGGCGGCTACTGGGCGCCACAGGTGGGTGGGTAGAAATGCTGCCGCGCTGGTGCGCATGACCGTTCCGCAGCCGTCGGAGTTGGCGACGGTGGCTTTGGTCCATGGCGTTCCGGTGGCCAATGCGGCGGTGGCGCGCATGCATGTGTTGCCCGGAGCGCGGTTGTTGTCGGGATCGCTACGCCAAGAGATGAATTCGTCGATGATGGCTGCCCGCATGTTGTCTGGGTTGGCTGGGCCGGCGGTGTCGATGGCGCGGGCCAGTGCCAGGGTCATTTGGGTGTCGTCGGTGATGATTAGTTGCTGAGGCAACTCTGGGCCGCGGGGGTTGTTTTTGGTGAGCTGTGCGTAGGACTTGAATTCGTTGGTGTTTCCCCAAGCGTCGCCGTATGCGCAACCGCTGAAGACGTCGTAGATCTTGGCGGGGTCGGGTGTTGTCGGGCGGTCCTCGTGCGAGTTCGTCATGGGTGGGTTTCCTGTCGTGTGCGATCCGGTCAATACGCCTATATCGGTGTATTATGAATGGAACGGTACCATAACTAGCTGACTGCGCAAGCGGTGCTTGGTTCCCGCGTTGATAAGTAGGGTGTTGGGGCCGGTACGGCGCGCGTCGCAGTAGTGGGGTGAGGTCGATGCGTTGCGGGCTGCCCGGTCGGGTGCCGATGGTGAGGGTGACTGAGGGGCGTTTCGAAATCGCCCCGGGGTTGGGTCCCCCCTCGAGATTTGGCGACGGCGTGGTGAGAGGGCCACCAGGGGGCCCGCGGACCCGCATCCCCGTCACAGGGGCGGCGGTGCGTTGGGGAGCGGGCACGGCCAGTGTTGTCGTCACGGCCGGAAGGTATATGCCGGACACAAACACCGATCCGGTCAAACGCGTTGTCGTACCTGGTTGTTGATTTCAATCGGCCGAGCGCCAGGCCCGGTGAGTCTTATCGATCTGGGTTATCGGGTGATGCGGGAGTGCGGAGGTCTGTTCTGGCGCCGCGGCCGGGTCGCTGGTAAGCGGCGATCGTTTCCGGTAGCCAGCCGTATCGGGGTTTTTCGGTTTTCAGTCCTGTGCGGGCATCGGGTTGGGGTAGGTGTCCTTGTTGGTGGTATTTGCGGGCTGTTGCCGGGTCGATACCCCAGAGTTGGGCAATGTCGGTGAGATCTAGGTAGTTCTGCACAGCCGCTGACGTTACCACGCAACGTGACAACGTTACCTCGTGACGTGGTATAGTTAGTGCATGGGCAAAACCGTTGGGGTTGCGGTGAAGACCCACTTACGGCAAGGAGATTCAAGGAATGAGTGGACACCAACAAGTGAGGGCCAGTCGCGCCACTGTCGATAGGGAGATGGTCGATCTTCTCGAAGCGCTCTGGGCTGCGGGTCTGGAAACTCAGTTCTCGTGCCAGGGTGGCGGATTGTCGGGTAGCGCGTCCGCTCCGGCCTCGATCACCTTCTCGACCGTGGATGACGCTCTCCGGTTCATGGGGGAGACGATGCAACGGTCCTACTGGTACAACCGGTTGACTATGCAATTGGCGGAGCCGATTGAGAACTTCGGGCCAGTTCGTGCACATGTTCAATGGCCAGCCGTCGACGGCCACGCCGGGGATTCGGTCACGGCTGCGCTCACCGACGTGTGGGCTGGTCGACAGCGTCCTGATGATTTGTTCGCGCGACGGGCAAGGGGATGACGATGTCGGATGCCATTGGCAGTGAGCTCAATTCGGTGGGGGAGGGAGGAAGTGCCTCCCCCACCGCTGAGCGGTTCACTGGGGTCGATCTGACGACAGGCTCCGCCAGTCGAACGCGGCGATGGCCGCACGATGAGGTGCTGCATGCTTGGTGGGTCCTACCGGGACAACTCCTTGCCGGCGAATACCCGGGAGCCAAGACACCGGAGATCACTCGGGACAAACTTCTCCGACTCATCGACGCGGGAGTGACGTCGATCGTGGATCTGACCGCCGGCGGCGATCGGTTGGAGCCTTACCTGGATGCGCTTGAAGAGCTCGAGGAGGGGAGGTCGAGCCGGCTGGTCAAGTACTCCGGCTACCCAATTCCTGATATGAGCGTGGTCGATCAGGATGGCTATGACGCCATCGTCGGGTACATCCGCGGGGAGCTGGCGGATGGCCGTGTCGTGTACGTGCACTGCTGGGGCGGTATGGGGCGCACAACCACCGTGATCGGGGCATTGTTGATCGATGGCGGCCTGGACTACGCAGCCACGATTACCCGCATCGCTGAACTGCGGGCCGGCACCCGCAAGGCGCACGTTCCGTGTCCCCAATCGGCGATTCAGCATCGGGCATTGAAAGAAAGGGCAGCAGCATGTTCGAGCGTTGTCTGCTGACACAGGGGCGGGGGAGAATTCACTCCCCGGCATTCGGAGCGTGAAGTGCGCGCGGGGGCGGGGGGAGAGGCTCCTCCTCCCCGGGCACGGCGCGCGGTCGGAGCAAAGGTAGGGGACGAATGCCTCCCCGTCCGAAAGTGAGCTTCAGAAAGGGGGGA
>Ga0209426_1000637_pt1 | contig 31496 bp, 25 predicted proteins | sample Deesub1362B_J571_FD_187697 | JGI IMG/M metagenome (GOLD analysis project Ga0209426, IMG submission 187697) | Deep oceanic, basalt-hosted subsurface ecosystem from Juan de Fuca Ridge flank, Pacific Ocean, CORK Borehole 1362B_J2.571 (SPAdes)... ...
GCTCATATCTGGCCAGCGGAGAGGTGACGGTCACGTGGAACTGCACGGAGGAGAACCTGGACCACTTTGAGGTCAGGGTTGACGGCGGCGACTGGGTGAACGTGGGCACAAACACCTCGTACGTTGTAAACGTCAGTGATGGAGTTCACACGGTTGAGGTCAGGGCCTTTGATCTCGCAGGCAATGTCAACGGGTCCAGCGTGACGTTCACCGTTGACACCACGGCACCCGTTGTGAGCATAATATCGCCCGAGGACGGCTCATATCTGGCCAGCGGAGAGGTGACGGTCACGTGGAACTGCACGGAGGAGAACCTGGACCACTTTGAGGTCAGGGTTGACGGCGGCGACTGGGTGAACGTGGGCACAAACACCTCGTACACAGTGACCCTCGGTGAGGGCGTGCACACAGTCTACATCCGTGCTGTGGATGCGGTTGGTCACACCGGGGAAATATCCGCCTCGTTCACTGTGGACACCACAGCGCCGCAGTTGACGATCACATCCCCTGAGGACGGCGCGACGGTGAGCCCTGGACAGGTGGAAATCGCATGGGAGTGCACGGAGGAGAACCTGGACCACTTTGAGGTCAGGGTTGACGGCGGCGACTGGGTGAACGTGGGCACAAACACCTCGTACACGGTCACGCTCACGGACGGTGAGCACACCATAGATGTACGGGCCGTTGACAGGGCAGGCAATATCGCGGAGAAGAGCATCACCGTGAACGCTGGCACACAGATCTTCGGCGCATCTCCATGGTTGCTGGTCGGCATAATACTCCTCATCGCAGTGCTCCTCGCGGCGGTTCTTCTGATGGTCAGGAGAAAGTCGCCCGGGGAGTATGAAGAGGCTATGCCGGAGTCGGAGGAGACAGAGACGTCGGGTGAGCCGGAGGATTCCGAAGAGACCGCTGAAACGCCTGAAGAAACCGCCGGGGAGGAAACCCCCGAAACGGAGGAGAATATTTAAATCCCCCCTCTACCTTTTCTTTTTTTGATGCTGATAGCGCTCACGGGTACACCGGGAACGGGTAAAACTTCTCTTTCGGATGCGATTCGCACGGCGATTGATGTGGTGCACATAGGGGACATGAGCGAATGTTTTTCGGGCCGCGACGATTTGAGGGATTCACATATCGTAGACCTTGAATGCGTTGAGACGAGGGTGTGCGGATTCTCCGGCGTCGTTGAAGGTCACACATCTCACCTCCTGCGGTGTGTTGACCTCGTCGTGGTGCTCAGAACTCACCCGGACGAACTCAGAAGACGGCTGGAGGCCCGTGGATACCACCATTCAAAAATATGTGAAAACGTTGAGGCCGAGGCCATGGGCTTGATAGTGAGCGAGGCCGTGAGCATCCACGGTGTTGAAAAGGTCGTGGAGATTGACACGACGGGAAAAGCGGTGGATGAGGTGGCGGAGATATTCTGGAAAGCCCTGAAGACGCCGGAGGATTACAGACCTCGCGTGGACTACACGGAGGAGATCCTGAAATGGTACTGAATTCCCTCCGCCCTCTGGCATCGCGACTGTTCGCACCCCTTGTTTCCGCGCTATCGCGGGTCAATCCCAACTTTATAACGCTTACATCTGTACTTCTGGCCTTCGCGGGTGGCGCGGCGTATGCCCTCGGCGGTGTTTTTCTGATAGCCTCCTCAGCGCTGATCGGAGCCAGCGGCCTCATGGACGCTGTGGATGGTGAGGTCGCCAGGAAAACGGGCAGGGCCAGTTGCAGAGGCGATTTTCTGGACCATCTCGGAGACAGGATTTCAGATGTTGCCATAATCACAGGAATCTCCTTCAGTGCATATGCAACGGGTTACCTCTGCCTGCTGGCTCTATCTGCGGTTCTTCTCACCAGTTACCTCGGCACTCAGGCGCAGGCCGTGGGCATGGGGAGGCTGTACGGTGGACTCTTCGGCAGGGCGGATAGAATGGTTCTCCTTACGGCTCTCCCCCTGTTTCAGTATGCGGTCGCCGAAGTCGCCGGTGTGACGCCCACGGATATAGGCATGCTCCTGCTTCTTGTGCTTTCCATCATAACGTTTACCCAGCGCCTGCTCCGCATATGGAGCGCGCTAGAGGAGGATGATGAAGGAGAGGAGTAGCGGTGTCGCGGGGTTGCCCCGCACCTCCGCACACCCCTTTACGCTCAGAATGGCCGGTAAATAGTTGAGCATCACTCCGCATCTGTTCTGGACCAGAGCGTCGCAGTCCATCTCCAGCGCCACCGTGAAGTGCTCATATGCTCTCATTCTCTTGATAGCATCGTCACTGTTACCCCTGGACAGAGAGATGTACATCTCTATGTGGTCGCTCAGATGCTTCGCTTCGTAGTCCCGTGCGAGGTTTCTCGCCGCTTCCATATGTGAATCGTCGCCAGTTATCTCCCACAGAAGCAGGTTGGCATGGGCTATGCTGGGTACGCTGTCCACGTTGGAAAACTCCTTGAGGGCCTCATACACGGCCCTTTCAGCCATATCGCGGTTTCCGTATGCGTAGAGCGCCTCCGCATGGTTCAGCATGACGATTCCCCGGAGAAGCGGAAGGTTTTCCCCTTTCAGGTGATGCAGCGCCTCCTGGTAACAGAACAGAGCGTCCTGCAACTTTCCCTGTATCCTCAACAGAATTCCCATGGCGTTCAGAAGGGATACGCACTCCTCGCGTCTCCCCGCCCCTCTCGCCCATGTGGCCTCCCTTTCCAGTATGGGAAGCGTCCTCCCGGCATCAAGATTGGCCCTGACGACCAGCATATTAACGAAGTCGCGGTAGTTCATAGACCTCTGATCCGCATGGGCTTCCGTCACCTTCACAAAGTGTTGCAGAGCATTTTTTGCATCTCCAATCAGAACGTTGAGATAGCCCAGAAGCCTTTCCCTCTCCACGTAATCCTTTACCTCATCTATCATGCGAATTGCCTTTTTGACCATTCCCATCCTGAGCAGTATCTGGGGAATGACACTTTCCATTCCCATTTCCGAGAGGACGTCGCGGTGCATTTCGGCATACACGTATGCGCTGTACAGTTTACCCACGGCCATGATGGCCTTTATCTTTAACGCTATGACCTTTCTTTCATCGTACCTCTCGCTCTCGGCGATGGCTATGAATCTGGTCGCCTCTGTGACCCTTCCAGTGGCAAGCATGAGACGCGCGCCCTCATAGGCCATCTCGCCGTTGTACATGCCTGCATTTATAAGCGAAGAGAGGCGGTCGGCCGCGGTGTAAAGTGCACCCCTCTCGACAAGCACATTCATGGCCTCTTTCCAAACCCTCAGCGCATTCTCTCTAAGCCCCCCTCTCTCCGCAACGGTGAGTTTTTGAAGAGGGTCTTTTATCAGTTTCAGGAGACGCAAGGCCACCTCGCTACGCACGGTGGCAGATGTGTAAATCTCCACGGCCTTCGCCACCAGGGTGTTGAAAAATCGGGCAACATTTCCCTCCATCACTATAAGACCTCGGGAGGCGAGTTCGTCCAGAGCGTAATCCTCTTTCGCGAACTCTCGGAGGATATCAACGTCCGCACCGCCTCCCATAAGCCACATCGAAATGAGCACATCTCTTTCCGTTCGTCCAAGGCGCATAATCGCTTCCCCAGCTCTTTCAAGTGGAGATATGAGATATCGGTCGTCCTCTGCCATGACCAGGGTGGGGTCCCCACCCGTTTCCCTGTACAGTTTCTCTGCGGCCTTCTCAGGGAGGCCTATGGCTTCGGCGAATTCGCTGAGTGTGGGGGCCGGGAGGGGGTAATAAAGCGAGTTTCGTCGTACATCCTCCAGAAGGGCATGTTTGAGTCCATGGGCTGCCTGAACCTCCTGTGAGGAAAACGTGACCAGGAGGTTGCCTCCCATCTCCGTGAGGGCAAAGGATACGATGGTCCTCAACGTTTCAGGGTCAGCGCGATGCACCTGTTCCATAACCACGAGGGGGAAAAGCGTCGTCAATCCGTTCAGGTACTTAAGTGCACTTTTTTCATCGTTTATTTTCATCAGGTCAATCCCGAGAGTGCAGCATATGAGAGAGGATAAGGTCATAAATCCCTCAAAGGGAATAATGTAAACACATCCACCGCGCTCCTGAACCATATCGTACAGGGCCTTCAGGAAGAGGTACACGGAAGATACCCCACAGCACCTCATAAGTTCATCAACGCAGTCCACAACGATGTTCACATATCCCTCATGCACGTAACGCTTGATCTCGTTGTATACCCGAAAATCCATATCCTCGGGGGCGAAGTCCTCCCCTATGACGATGTATTTCTCCGCTCCATACCTGCCCCTTGCAATATCACGTGGCAGAGATGTCACGGCCACGGAGATACTCTCATCTCCCTCGTAGATGTGAATACCCTTCTTAAGCGGGTGCGGTGAGAACATAACAGCATCTGCCAATGCTTTAGCCTCCTCCAGTTCCGGGTAGAGGTCAATCACTTCCCGAGACAGCAGGATGGCAGCGCCTTTCCCCTCTTCCTTCAGGCGGGATATGAGCATCCGGAGGAACTCCAGCCCCCTCACCGGCCCGGAGGCGTGAACCACATAATCAAAACCCTCAAACACAAGCGCCTTTTTGTCCGTCATAGCGTCGTTAATCGCCTTAAGCAGCGGTCCGTCCGGAGGGGACGGCTTTACCCTACCTTCCCCCTCCCTCTCCGAGATGACTATGTCTCCCTCTATGTGGGACACGTAGAGTATTTCCGGGTCATTCACCTTTGGGAGGTGAAGGCCGAATACGACAATGGTATGTCCCCTTTTCAGCCCCTCTGTCAGGCGTTGAGGACATGTTCCTCCCTCTCTCAGGGTCATGTTGATGCGGTTGACAAAGGAATATGGTATGAAAGCGTCCTGCGGTGAAAATTCGATGTACAGCGTCTTATCTGGAAGGTAGCCTCTCAGTCGCTCCATGTAGAAACGTGCCAGCCCCTCTGTGGGGGTCTCCAGGGCTATGACCTCTCCCCGGGATGCCTTCAGGACCCCTAGGACCCTGTTGAGCCACTCCTCCATGGTTCGTGATTTTCATTAAGGTATTTTAGTTTTGGGCTAACTTTATCTATCAGAATATCCATAGCGCATTCCATGCGCCTAAAGACGCACATAGAAGATTTGGATGACCTCTTGGGGGGTGGTATACCCGCGGGACATGTGGTGCTCGTCATAGGCCCCCCCGGCTCTCTCAAGAGCACCTTCGTTTTTCACGTGATTCACAGCAACCTGGCTCACGATGCCGATATGCGTGCCGCCTACGTCACCCTTGAACAGGATGGTGTAAGCATCATTGAGCAGATGAGTGCGCTCGGGTACGATGTCTCTCGCATAAAGGACCGCTTCAGGATAGTGGACTGGAGCGCCCTTAAAAGGGGCATGAGCGAGCGTACCGGGGAGTGGATAGACGCCTTCATCCGCCCCCTCCGCCAGTTGAAGGAGGACGTCGGGCTGGATATACTGGCTGTGGACTCACTTGAGGCGCTTTACTCCGTTGCCGACATGCGCAATCCCCGGGCGGAAAAGTACATACTTTTCTCCCGGTTAAAGGAACTCGGGGCCACAACATTCTGCATATCCGAATCGAGATACGGCGATCTATCTGCTGCGGATTTCAGAGAGGAGTGCTTCCTATCTGACGGCATAATCCACCTATCCATAGAGCGCATCGGCCGGGCTATGGGTCGGTACATCGGTATTCTGAAGATGCGGCAGGTCAACCATCCCATGGAGTACTACCCCCTCCTGTACAGCGATGGAAAGTTCAGCATAGTTCGCAGATGAATCACATGCGCGTGCTGTATTCCACGGCGCTTTTTACCAGTGCCAGATGCAGAGGGGACGGTCTCATGGGACGCGATTTGTATTCTGGATGGAACTGTGAACCGAGGTAAAACGGATGTCCCCTCAGTTCAAATACCTCCATTCTCCTGCCCGTGGTGTCCGTCCCGGAGAAAATGAGATCCGCCGACTCCAGCTCCTCTATGTAATCCGGGTTGACCTCGTACCTGTGCCTGTGTCTCTCGTAGATTCTGGTGGTTCCATATATGGTGTGGGCCATGCTCCCCTCCTTCAGCACGACCTCCTCCTCTCCCAGCCGCATGGTGCCACCCAGCATATCTATCTCCCTCTGCTCCGGGAGCAGATCTATAACAGGGTGTTCAGTCTCCACGAACTCGCTGCTGTTCGCATCCTCGTATCCGAGCACGTTGCGGGCAAATTCTATCACCGCTATCTGGAATCCCAGACACACACCGAGGAAGGGTATGCCGTTCTCCCGGGCATAGCGGGCCGCCATGATCTTTCCCTCCACGCCCCTGTACCCGAACCCGCCCGGTATCAGTACACCGTGGACCCCCTCCAGCAGGGAGGTGGCGCCCTTCTCCAGCGCCTCCGAGTCCACCCAGCGTATGTTCACCCTGACGCGGAGCGCGGCCGAGACGTGTGTAAACGCCTCTATGTGGCTTATATAGGCGTCCTTAAGTTTTACATACTTGCCCACGAGGGCTATGGTGACCTCGCGCTCAGGGTTGTAGAGCGAGTTCAAATACTCCATCCACTCATCCCACCTCGCCTCTCTATGTTCCAGATTGAGGCGCGACGATATGTACTCTGCCACCTTCTGCCCCTCGAATATGAGAGGCACCTCGTATATGGACCGAGCATCGGGGGCGCTTATGACCCCATTGTAGGGGACGTCGCAGAAGAGCGAGATCTTCCGCTTCGTTTCCTCCGTGAGTTCCTCCGAGCAGCGTCCCACTATCATGTCCGGTGAGATGCCTATGGCCCTCAGCTCCTTCACGCTGTGCTGGGTGGGCTTTGTCTTCTGCTCGCCGACGACGCCGACGATTGGTATAAGCGTCGTGTGGACGAACATCACGTTCTCCCTGCCCTCCTCCCTCTGCAGCTGCCTGAGGGCTTCCAGAAAGGGCATGCTCTCTATGTCGCCCACAGTGCCGCCCACCTCGACGATGAGTATCTCCGCACCGCTTCTCTCGGCCACCTTCCTGATCCTTCTCTTGATCTCGTCCGTTATGTGGGGTATGATCTGAACGGTCTTGCCGAGATACTCGCCCTTCCTCTCCCTTTCTATGACCGCCCTGTAAATTTTGCCCGTGGTTATGTTGTGGTCGAAGTTTAAATCAACATCCAGAAACCTCTCGTAGTTGCCCAGGTCCAGATCAACCTCGCCCCCGTCCTTCAGGACGAATACCTCGCCGTGCTGGTATGGCCCCATCGTGCCCGCATCGTAATTTATGTACGGGTCTATCTTCACGGCGCTCACGCGGAAACCCCGCGCCTGGAGGATCTTGCCTATGCTTGAAGCGGTTATGCCCTTTCCGAGCCCTGACAGAACGCCCCCTGTGACCACGATGTACTTCATGCTACGGTGTATCGCATCCGGGCGTTGTTAAAGTTTCGCTTTTCTGCCCTTTCAGACCCACTCTACCTGTATGCCCTCCCCCTCCATGAGGTTCAGAATGGACTTCCCGACGCGCCCCTCCGGAAGGCATGGCAGGTTGTAAAGGTGCCCTCCCGGCCTCTCCGTGTAGAAGGGGCGGTTGCAGCCCGGGCATCCGGGGGTGAGGAAAGGAACGCCTCTCTCCACGTCCTCCCGCAGATTCTCCGGGACCAGGAGGCGGACGAGCATACCGCTGTGGAACCGCATATCCCCACACTTCATCTTCAGCAGGTAGAGCATGAGCTGCACCGCGTGATAACGCCCTGGTGTGACGTTCTCTCCTCTCAAGGCTCCCACGGGCGTGTGGCGGAAGAGCCCTACGTATGCCCCCATTTTGAGGGCCCTTGCGAAGCAGTCCCTGAGGTCCACGTCCCTCTCGCCCAGCCCGACGATGAAGTGCGTGGCCGCCTCACCGAAGACATCCAAGGCGCGCTTCAACGCGTTCCAGTGTTCCTCCCACGTGAAATCGTTGCCCGCCCCCGCACCCTTCACCTTGGAGAATATCGCCGGCGTGGCCGCGTCTATGGCTATCCCGAGCGACGTGACCCCAGCGTCTCTCATCTTGACCATGTCCTCCCATTGCACGGGGACGATGTTTGCGGTTATGGGTAAAGACACGCGCTTTCTGATTTCACTGGCGAGGTGAATGACATCCTCTACCATATCCGGGTAATGAAGCACCTGGAGGCAGATCCTTGAGAAATCGCCGCTGGGCAGCGCCTCAAGGAAGTCCTCTACGGCCACGGGGGGCCATAGGACTCGCGAGAGGTAGTCACTCTCTGGCGCACTCCTCCTCTGGGCGCAGAAGATGCAGTTTGAGACACATCTTTCGCCAACCATCACATAGAGCGTTGTCGGATGGGCAAGGGTCTTTCCGCGCCACAGGCCGAGGACGATGCCGGAGCCGTACGACAGGCGTATCATCATTCTACATCACCTAGGACACAGCAGGTGTCATGTTCCACCCATCGGTGCTTTCCCCTGGTCCTCGCGGTCGGGGACACTATGCCCCTGTACCCAGACGAGATGGCTACCTCCTCTATCTCAGCGAGGCGTGGACGCATGCAGCCAAGCACCCTTGGTGCCCTGATTTTTCCCGACGCGGTTATCACGTCTGCAATGCCCTCTAGATCCGGCCTAACGCTTTCCATCGGAGTTCCGGCAGTGGGCACGAGCACGAGCATGACGAGACGATGAATCTTCCGGTCCCTCAGCATCTCTATCACCCTATGCTCGCCCACCACCCGTCCAAAGTGCAGCCCGGCCACGATATGGGGTGCAACCCTCATCCCCACCCTCTCCAGAGCGTCCAGCGTGGATATGTAGTCCTCAACGCACCTTTTAAGCCCCAGAATCCCTCTTATGGTGTTGTCCGACCCCACCACGTCCACCGAGACAACGTCTATCCCGCTGGCCGCGATGTCTTCCGCGATTTCATTATCCACAAAGCCCACGTGGGCTACCACGCGAAGGTCCGTCTCATCCTTGATCTTTCGCACAGCCGGGAGGAAGGGGCGTATGGGAAGCGTACCGTCCGGGCCGCTCCCCCCGCTCAGGAGAAACCCTTTCATGCCTCTGGCGTGGAGGTCACGCGCGATTTCAAGAAGCCCCTCGGGCGTCGTTGCGGGTATCATCCCCTCCAGATATCTCCGGGAGCAGTGTTTGCAGTTCAGCGCACATCCTCTGCCCGTTATGGAGATGGACACGAATCCGCGGGAGGGGTAATAGGCGTTCAGCGCCATCGCTGGATAATGGGTGGGATTGTACTTAAACGGTTGGCACCGCTTGGCCAGGGTGCTGTTTTGCCGGGTGGCCCCCTTACGTGGCTCCACCACCGTACCGCTTCCGCCTCTCCATCTTTTTTCGCTTCCTCTCCCTTTCCTCCTCTATCTGCTTGAGTTCCTCCTCCGTGAGTTCAACTTCCTGCTCCTCGGCTATGCTCACGAACTCAGCGGGGATTTCCTTGGTTATGTAGACCGTCTTGGCAGCCCTGTAGATGGTGTAGCCCGCCTCCGCCGCCTCCTTCGCCCTGATCTCCAGCACCACGGGGTCGTCAACCCTGTGCCTCCCCGCGACGTAGGCGTCTCTGTACCCCTTGCTGAGGTGGACCCACTGCCTGTCGCTGGGCTTGAGCCCGGTCTCCACGATGAACTGTGCCTCCTCCTTCGTCGCCGGGTAGTAGAGCACATCCGGTATGTTCTCCTGAGGGAGGTCCGACAGGTCCACCTTCAGAGAGTGCCCGTACGTGGCCCTCACCCTGCCCTTCTCCGGGTCGTACTGATAGCGCCCCTTCGGGTCGGTCAGTATGAGCCCCTCTATGTGGTGGTTGCGGAGCCACCGCATGTTCTTGTGCTTTCTCTTTATCCCCCTCACTATGTCGGAGATGTAGGCCCATCCCCTGTCGTCAAGGAGCACACCGAACTTGTGGGGGAAGTGTCTCAGTATGCCGGCGAGCATCCTGCTCACCGCGGTGACCTCCCAGTCGTTCATCAGAAACTTCCCCTCGGCTCCGCATATGGGGCAGTTGTCCCCCCTGTAGTACCCGTGCGTCTCGCATTTCTTAAGTTGCACCATTTTCATCACCCTTAGCGTAATTGCTCCTGCAGGAGCGATACTCCCTCCGCTATGAGGTCCGCCACGGTGAAGGCGGTCTTCTCACTCTCTATGGTGTCGGAGGATGCCACCCAGTCCACCAGCCCCGCCATCCTCTCAAGCGCGTTGGCTGCGAATATCCCGTGGGTGCAGACGGCGTACACGGCCGCCACCCCCGCCGCCTTCATCTGCCGGGTTGCCTCTATCACCGTTCCGCCCGTGGATATTATGTCGTCCACTATGGCGACCTTCTTCCCCTCCACGTCAAGTTCCTTGGGAGTGATCTCCACGGTGCGCTCGTCTATTCTCCTCTTCTCCAGGAAATCAAACTCCACGCCCAGTTTCTCCGCCACGGCACCGGCTCGGCGGAGCGAACCCCTGTCAGGAGCGACGACCACGTCCACGTCCAGCCCCTTCAGATACTCCGCGACGGCGGGCGCACCGCTCACCTCCACGGAGGGTATGGAGAACCACCCGAGTATATGCTCCGAGTGTATATCCACCGTTATGAAACCGTCGGAATCCAGTTGAATCCTCCGGGCGAGCGCCCTCGCTGAGATGGCCTCCCCCTCGTTGAACCTCTTGTCCTGTCGCCCGTATCCGTAGTAGGGCACCACGGTGATCACGCTCCTCGCCCCGGCCTCCCTAATCGCGTCCTGAAGCAGGAAGAGTTCCACTATGGCCTCGTCGGGCCTCGTCGTCTGCACTAGGATGACATCATCGCCCTCAACGCCGTCCAGCAATCTCACGTATTTTTCACCGTCTGGAAACGGGTGTGCATCCACCTCCACCAGTTTGACGTCCAGTGCCCTCGCGAGTTCCCTGGACAGCCGCCTTGACCTTGAGCCGGCAACCACCTTCACCTCAACGCACCAATGGGGCAAATGGGGATTTCCCTTATAAAGTTTAGGAGATGAGATGCGCTCCCGGCCACCGCCTCGCCCCTCTCATCAGGGTATCTACCCAGAAAATTTTTTAAGGCGATTGAACGTAGGCATGGGTAGTGATGAGTATGAGCGGTGAGTTTAAAAAGGTGTTCAAAAAAGAGGGAGGCGTATCGGAGGTAATAGGCAACATACTGATGGTAGCGATAACCGTGATGCTCTTCACCACCATGATGTGGTACGTTTACACGCTGCCCTCCCCGCAGCCGGAGACGTACACGCAGTTTGATGCGTGGGTTGATATAGACTCGGGTGTTGCGAACATAACGATACGGAACGTTGCGGGAGAATCGCTCAGTTTGAACATGTACTCGCTTGTGGTGGTGATAGACAACACACCCTACAGGCACCCACTGTCCGACTTCGCCACCCAGGCGTGGGCGGCTGATGGCAATTTTGACCCCGGAGATGTTCTCTTTTACAGTTCTGCCGTGGATGGGGTAACAACTGTAACCGCTGATAGCAGCATATACGTTATGATATACAACGACGTGCTTTACAAGGTTGTATGGGACTCCACGCTGAAGGGCAGTGTGAACAATCCACCTGTTATTCTGGGCGCCTTCAGCGATCCATCCCCTCTGCAGATAGGGGAGGGAGCAGTCGTTAGCACCATCGTTTTTGACCCGGACCCTGCGGACGATGTCTCTCTCTACACTGTTTACATGGACCTCAGTTCGCTGGGGGTCGGGAACGTTACGCTCACCTACATAGGCAACAACAAGTTCTCTGCCTATGTGACGATTCCCGACAGCGTTTCGCTGACCACGAATTACGCTGTCGTTGTCATAACCGTTGATTACGGTTCCGGATACACGGTGAGCACCGACAGCCTTCTCGTCAGTTACTCGCCCCAGACGGTGTTCGCAAAGCTGGTTGTGGACGAGAACAACATCGTTTTGAGCGATACGACGCCCACGCACACGGAGGATGTCTCCGTCACGTTCAGCGTTGTTAACCTCGGCGGCACGGCCGCGAAGTTCCGTGCCCGGTTCTGGGATGTTCTGCCCAACGGGACTGAGGTTCTCCTCTCGTCCTCCATAGGGAATCCCACGTCCGAGAAGTACGTGGCCGCCGGTGGTGAGACCTCCATCACGTTCATCTGGCAGAACGTGGGAGGCGATGGGCCGACTGCTGGATTGCATTATCTCAAAATAGAGTTGATAAACGCGACGGGCATAGACGGCTCGCCCATAGATGCATCCTCCAGACTCAACGCCAGCATAGCGGTGACTGTTATGCCGAAGATACTGCTGGTGGACGATGACCAGGCATCCCTCGGCAGCGCCGAGGACACGAGCACCGTTCTGGAAAACATCCTGGCCACGGTGGATTACGATTACGACGTGGTTCAGGTTGTGGGTGCGGGCCCCATAGAGATAACCGGATACGACATAATCATCTGGGATACCGGCTACGATGTGTCCACGAACGCCATATCGCTTGAGCAGGCGTATCAGCTCAGCGATTTTCTAAACGCAGGTGGTAAGGTATGGGTGATCTCGCAGGAGGTTTCGGTTGATTCGCTCCGCGTCATATGGGGCGACACGGGTCTGGTCAAATCGCTCGCCTCCACATCGTCCTCCTACGACATATACGGCAATCCTGCGGCGGATATAGACCTCTCCAATCCGGGTGGAGGCGTTTTCAACACAACGCTGGTTCAGAGGAGTTCAGCCTCCACTGCCACGAACACATATTACGTCATGTTCAACCCGCTTTCCGGCACCGAGGCGCTCCTGAACGACAGCGCGGGCAACGCCGTTGCGATATACCGCGAGAACACGGTGGGAGGCAAGATGGTGTACTTCGGCTTTGCCTTCCCCCGCATAGACCACTACTACGAGCAGTCCTTCCTTGCCTATAAAGTTCTCATGTGGCTGGGCAACATAACAGTCAAGACGGGAATAGATGTTGCCGCCGCCGACCTCCTGATATCAAATCAGTACCCCCTATACAGCGAAGAGGTGAACATCACAGTCGTGGTTATGAACAACGGTGGGGTCAACGTGACGACCTCCGTGGCCCTTTATCTGGACGGCGAGATGGTCGGCAATGTGCCCGTTTCCACGGGTGAGATACCCGCCTTTGGAGGGTACGTGTTCGTGAACTTCACGTGGGTTGCAGAAGACCCGGGCACCCACTATCTGGATGTGTACGTTGACCCTTACAACCTGCTGCAGGAGACGAACGAATACAACAACAGGCTCGTGGGGGATATGGTGGACACAGCCATATATGTTCAGTTCTCCACGATCATAGTGAACAATGGGACGAGCACGACAGACCTCAGCGCCATGACTCAGGCCTTTGATGACCTTGATTACAGGTACACCGTTCTGGACTTCAGCACCGGTTACAATCCCCCGCCCAACTACGATGACCTGGGACAGAACGGCTTCTTCTCAAAGTACAACCTGGTCATATGGATCGCGGGTGAGAACGACAACCCCATAGGGCCGCGCGATGGCAGGGTGCTAAAACGCTATCTCTCGTATGGCGGCCATCTATGGTTCGTGGGGACGCGCATATCCGAGGGGCTGGACAGCACCATAGTTGATGGCGAATCCCTGCTGAGCACCTTTGGCGTGACTATAGAGGGCACAATAACGACGAGTCCGTTTGCGCTTATCGGCATTAATTACAAGAATGGCGGCGACCCGGTGACGAGGGGCATGGGTCTGTTCTACAGCGACTCTGACCTCACGGTGGGCAACGGCGACATAGATGTGCTGGGGTGCACAGGCGGATACGCCATGTTCCACGATTCTTACACCACAACGGGACAGATGATAGAGGAGTACTTCAGCGAGGAGAGTTCCCCCGTGACGGAGGGCGTCGGGATTCGTAAAGTTGTGGGCGGCACGGCCAGGCTAATGATAACCCCCATAGATCCCTCATCCATCCGGGGTATATACGGACCGCACTCCCGCATGAGACCGTTGCTGCCTGACAGGCAGTCCCGTGCCGAACTGGTATTCCGGGCTATGAAGTGGTTCGGTCTTCAGGATGACCGCGTGGAGGTGGCGGTGTTAAACGTTGATGTGGACATACTCGGGGGCGATAATCAACTGGTGGGGCACTCGTACCTGATACAGGCGGTCATCAGGAACCTAGGCTACGAGGGCACATCTGTCCTGGTGCGCTTCTACGAGGAGGGAATGCTCATAGGAAGCGATTCCATCTATGTGGACGGCGATTCATACACCACCGCCGAGTGTCTCTGGACGCCTCTCTTCGCGGGAAGGGAAAGGCATATACGTGTGGTGGTTGACGAGACGAACGACGTGAAGGAGATAAGAATCAATGGCACGTTCATAGAGGCGTTCAACTACAACAACGAGGCGATTCTCACCATGCCTGTCTATTACTTCTGGGACGACATGGAGAACGGCGGTGAGTACTGGAGCCATGAGGCCACGGTGGTCAGCATCACCGGCGAGGGGCCTCTGGACTTCCTCCCGCGGGAGGATGCAAACGTCAACGTGGTGGGAGAATGGGATCTATCATATTCCAACTACTTCTACAACACAACGGACAATCAGGTGGTGAACCTTATAGGAAACGTGTCTTACACGCCTCCGCGCGCCTTCTGGTTCCCCGAAGTGTATGCTTCCACGGCTGGCGGAAGACGCGCATTAGACATATTCCTAGTTCTTGATAACTCCGGGTCTATGGATAGTGATCCCGATGGTGATGGAATAACAAAATGGCAGGATCTTGTCAACGCGGTCAAAAACTATCTACTTCCAGACTTAACGGATCAAGATTATTTAACACTAATAGCCTTTGGCTCTACTTCTAATGTGGATTCTACCATAATTAACTATGTACTTGCTGATGCTTCTGAAACGAACGATCTTATAAATGAGAATGCACTCGGTGAAGCTGTTGTGATATGGTACGACAGAAGACCTATGACCGATGCGAACAAAGCGGACCTTCAAAATGTTCTGGACAGCATGGTACCGCAGTACGCCACCCCAATATGGGACGCCATAGGCACAGGAGTGTGCTATGCCAAGTACTACAACGAGACTGAAGACGTTGTTGCCGGCCGTCTGCCCGTCGTCATCGCGCTGACGGACGGTGCTGACTGGGGCAGGTACAGGGGAGCAGGAGCGTATATAGGTGAACTGGGCACTGCCAATCGCGGTCCGAACGGTGGAAGCGAGGCGTTCGCTCCGTGGTTTGACTGGGGAGCAAAGCTGTCCAGAACGGGTGATGCTCTTCCTGACGTGTACAGCGATGGCAGCAGATATAACAATAATTGGTATACTATAGAACTCACTTCATCGGGGGATCGAACGAGGTATGGTCTCCTCAATTTGGCTAGCGAGCCTGATACTGGCTCACCTCCGCATAGAGGAGGAAAGATACCGGTGATTACCATAGGCCTTGGGCTGATGCACTTCCACCCGCCGTCCAATGGCTCGCTGGATAACACCCACTATAACTATCCGGTGGGCACCCCTGAATACTGGCTCTGGAAGATAGCCAGTACTTCCACCGCTCCCGGATTTGGAATAGGTTATGACGGGTATATGTATGCGGCCCAGTCGTCTGTGCTGGGTGCGATATTTGCATCTATCTCTCAGGCGATAGGCGGTCAGGGTGCTATCTCGTCAGAACCGCCGGATGATGTTATAAGTCCTAAATCCTCCAGCGGTATTGGGCTGGATGCTTCCTCGGAACCGGTGATATTGCAGTCATCCCCCGTACAGACCCTATTCTACGATGACTTTGAGAGCGGTCTTGGTAAGTGGACATGGGATGAGGGCTGGAGCGCTGCGATAGGTGCTGGGGCTTATAGAGGTACCGGATATGCCCTCTACGAACAGGATGGAAACAGGGGAGACTATGATTATCTTCAGATAGCGTCCAGTATAACAATTCCAGCGGATGCCGTATGGGTTGTTATAAACTTCGCTACCATCTACGATACCCGAGAGACCTCTGGCTCTTGGTGGGACAGAGATAGCTACTTCAGAATAGAGGTAAATGACGGGTCTGGATGGGAAAACGCTGAAACGTGGTACGAAATTACAACGACATGGCACGGTCTTACTCCATTCAATTTCTCAGAGACAACCGACGATGAATGGCTGGTGTTTGCATCCGTGGACATTTCACAGTATAAGGGCAGTACCATAGATGTAAGGATATTGGTTGATGATAACGATGCGAACTCACTACACTGGATCGCCATAGACGAATTCGCCATCTACTGCGATACCGATACTGGTGGAGGCGGCGGTGGTGGCGGAGGTGGAGGCGCCGCACCGCCATCCCTTCCCTACCAGCGCTATCGCTGGACGGTGACAGAGCCTATAGATCTCTCAGGTGTGCAGGAAGTCACGCTTTCCTTCTGGACCAAGTACTGGTGCCTTGAAGGCACCAACGGAGCGGTGATATACGTCTGGGTTTACAACGAGACGCTGGGATCGTGGGAATGGCAAAGATGGGACCGCTACTACATACTCCCCAAGCAGTCGTACACCGGGAACCTCTACATAGATGAGGTGAACAATGACGCCACCACAGGTGGCCCTGCAATAGATTCCACCAGCGATGGGTTGCTGGATGCAAACGGCAACTACCCCTACTGGTGCTTCAACGGGCGGAGCGGCAAGGGCACGTTCACATGGGAGTACGTGGAGGCGGACCTGTCCCAGTTCGTGGGGAACGTGATACGCGTTGTCTTCATATACGCCCAGTACGGAGGCGACCCCAGCACGTGGAGACCCGAGATGGGCTTCTACGTTGATGACGTGCAAGTACGTGTAACGAGGTCCGGCTCACTCAACGATGCCTCTCCCGACCAGTGGTCCCTGGCCAACATATCGTCCTTTGACCCGACCTACGGCGCCCACAGCGGCTACAAGGCGTGGGTGTTCAATATGACAACCGGGGCGCTGAAACCCGGGGTTGATTCATCGTTGATATCCACCACGATAGACCTGACATCGGCTAAAAACGCCACCTTCATAGCGTGGTTCAGGTTCAACATCAACGAGAGCGCCGGTCTGCCACCGGACGTCATCAGGGTTGAGGTGAGCGACGATGGCGGTATGACGTGGAAGTCAATAACATATGGCGTCCGTATGTCGTGGGGCTACAGCGGCAAGTACGGTGACCTGGCGGACGGCATAGCGGACGGCAAGAGCTACTCGGGAATAAATGCAAGCGGGTATGGCTGGGTCAGAAGCACGACGCTAACGCGCCTCAACTGCGACCTGAGCGGCTGGGCCGGGCGTGCCATACTCATACGCATACGCGTTGTGACGACGAGCGATCCGGCGTACACCCACTACGACAACGCCCTGTATCCCATGGGCATATACGTTGACGATGTCGCCGTGATAGGGGAGAGCAACATAAAGCCGATACCCATCTCCTGGTGGGTCTACGTCTGAGCGAAGGGTTAATTACCCTCCCCATAATCCCTTATTTTATGAAGTACTTCGGCTCATCGGGCATACGGGGCGTTTACGGAGATGACCTCACGCCCGACCTCGCCAGGAGGGTTGGATACGCCCTGGACGCACATGGGACCGTCGTGCTCGGTGGCGATTTCAGGGAGAGCACGGCGGCGGTGGAAAGCGCCCTCGTATCGGGTCTTCTAGAAGCGGGGGTTGATGTGCACTACGCCGGACGCGTATCCACGCCTACCTTAGCCTATGCAGCCCGAAACGCGGATGTCGGCGTCATGGTCACCGCAAGCCACAACCCCCCGGAGTACAACGGCATAAAGCTCTGGAATCCGGACGGCAGCGGCTTCTCGGTGGAGCAGATGGAGTCGGTGGAGGATAAGATAGACAGTCCACAGTTCAGGGCCGCCGGGAAGGGCAACCTGACCATTTACACGGATGCTGTGACGGACCACATAGAGGCAATAGAGGAAAGGGTGGGCGAACTTTCCATCTCGGTGGCCGTGGACTGCGGTGGGGGTGCGACGCTGACCATAACCCCCGCCCTGCTCGCTGACATGGGCGCCAGGGTTCTCTCGCTCAACGCACATCCGGACCCCCTGTTCACATGTCGCCCCTCCGAACCGTCGCCTGAAAATCTGTCGCTCTTGAGGTGTGCCATGTCCGGAGGAGGCTTTGACCTGGGCATAGCCCACGACGGAGATGGCGACAGGATGGTGGCGTTTACCCGCCGTGGGCGGTTTATGGGAGGCGATGCCCTTCTGTGTCTGTTCGCCAGCCATTTCGGCTTCAGAAGGATTGCCGCTCCGGTGGACACGTCGCTCATGGTCGCGGAGTTCGCCGAGGTGGTTTATACACGCGTCGGCGATGTGTTTGTGTCCCAGGAAGTTAAAAAAGGGATACCTTTCGGCGGCGAGCAGTCGGGGACGTACATATTCGGCGACTTCAGATACACACCGGACGGCGTCTACGCCGCAGCACTTCTCGCACAGATAGCCATGGAGGTGGATCTGGATGAATTCGCCGCGTCGCTCCCGCAGTTCCACACGGTTCGCCGGAGTTTTTCATACCACCCTGATAAAAGGGATGAGTTCGTCAGGCGAATAGAGAAACTCGTCGCATCTTACGGGAACCCCGTCACCGTGGACGGCTGGCGCGTTGATATGGACGATGCCTGGTTCCTCATACGGTTCTCCGGGACGGAGCCGAAGATACGCGTCACGGTGGAGGCACGGGATGTGAAACGAGCGGAATCGCTGATGGGGGAAATAGGGGGTGCGCTCACATGATGGCCGTTGTGCTGGCGGCGGGAAGAGGCACAAGGATGTGGCCCCTCACGGGGAAGATGCCGAAGCACGTTCTCCCCGTGGGAGGTGAACCGCTGATTCGGAGGACGGTTCGCATACTGACCGAGTTAGGACTCTCACCCATAGTGGTCGTCGTCGGGTATTCCAGGGGCGCCGTGGAGCGTGTGCTTCCTGAGGGGGTCATATTCGCCCGGCAGGAGGAGCAGAGGGGAACCGCCCATGCCCTCCTCGCAGCCTCAGCGCATATAAACGACGACTTTCTGCTGGTGAACGGCGACCTCCTGTTAGACCGAGAGAGCGTATCCTCCGTTTTTGAGGGGTACGACGGCTCTCCCGTTGTGGGGGCGGTCAGCGTTGAAGAACCATCGCGCTACGGCGTCCTTGAGGTTCGCAACGGATACCTGACAGGTCTGGTGGAGAAGCCGGAGAGGCCACCTGGCAATCTCATAAACGCCGGGATTTATGCGCTTCCTCAGGAGGCCCTTGAATTCGTGTCCAGCGTGCAGCCATCGCCCCGGGGTGAACTGGAGTTCACCGATGCGTTGCTCGCCATGGCCTCCGAGTACGATGTGCGCGTGGTGGAATTGAAGGGCGTCTGGATGGACCTCGCGGCCCCGTGGGACCTCCTGGAGGCGAACGAGGCGGTGATGAAGTCGGAGATGGTGGAGAGCAGGATTGATGGCGAGGTGGAAAATGGTGTTCACATCTCCGGCCCCGTGTGGGTGGAGAAGGGCGCCCTTGTTAGGTCTGGGGCCTACATTGAGGGCCCCGTGTACATAGGGAGCGGTGCTAGGGTTGGGCCCAACTGCTACATCAGACCGTGCACGTCCATAGGCGAGAACTGCCACATCGGTGCGGCGGTTGAAATCAAAAACAGCGTGATGATGAACGGAAGCAACGCGCCCCACCACAACTACGTGGGGGACAGCGTCATAGGCGAGAGGTGCAACCTCGGAGCCGGCACTAAGGTTGCGAACCTCCGCCTGGACGGGAAACCCGTCAAATCGTACATGCGGTGTAAACGCGTCAGCACGGGCAGGAGAAAACTCGGCGTTATAATGGGCTCGGATGTGAAGGTTGGCATAAACGCGAGCATAGACCCCGGCACGGTCGTGGGGAACGACGTCTTCATAGGTCCGGGCGCGAGGATCAGGGGTATGATAAGGGACGGGGCGGTGATCCTGTGACCTTCTGGGAGAACATCAAAGGGGTTCTGAAGGCCACGTCGGGAGGAGTGCTGATAGAAGTCGTCACGGCGGAAAACCCGGCTCGCCTTGATAAGATATGGCGGGACAACCTGTCCGATGCGGTCGACTCTGTGGTGAACCACTGGTCTCCCCACAGAGCACGTGGTTTAATGGAGATACATATAGGAGATAGGATTGTGCTCGTGGACTGGAAGCACGGTGATAGAAACGAGGTCCTGCGATATCGCGAATTATCGCCGTGGGAGGTGAAGGCCATCATAGATGCAAACGACAGATCAATTTACCACGGGGTGATCATAGAGTCAAACGTTATCCGTCTGATGTCCGACAGGATGTGAGTCAATCGGTTTCAATCCTGACAGTTATCGTCCCGTCTTTCACAGAGATAACGGCTTCTGGAAACGACTCGCGTATCTTTTTCTGCAGATATATTCGTGCCGTCCCGCTTCCCGTCACCTTTATGCGGAAGGCATGCTCCGTGAGAACCTCTATTTTATACTGGAACATGGGGAACTGCCGGTGAGCGTGCTCAACGGCTCTCTCAATGGCCTTCCTCACGTTCCCCTTCTTGAACGGCATTATAGGCCGTGTGGTTGTCTGGAACAGATGTTCCGCCAGAGTTTCCTCTCCCAGAACACCCTCCACGGCTTTCAAAACCTTCTCCGCCATTTCATAGGGGTAGTCGGCCCTGCTCTTAACCTCATCTTCATCGGTGAACAGAATGCTATCCCGGTTGATCTCGTCTATGACTCTTCTCAGGCCCTCCACACCCTTCTTTTTTCTGACCGCTGACAGCATGGACCTTATAACCCTGCCACTTACCATTCCGGCACCTCCGTTTTCTTCCACGTTGAGTAATCGCAGGCACCTTTATAAAAACTTTGGTGTCATAAACGCGGAAGTTTTATCAACGCATCCGCCCTTCAAGAATGCGGTGAGGTATAATGGCAACGTGGGTATTTGGCTATGATCTGGAGGCCCCTCTTCCATTCCTGGGCATCAGCATAAGGGACATAATATTCGGTGTGATCATTCTTATCGTCGGTTTTGTTCTCGTGAGGGCCGCCTCCGCCTCCATCAGGAAACTCCTGTCCCGGACGGACCTCCAGGAGTTGCAGGTGAATTTCTTCGTGCGTGCCATCCGCATGGTTCTCTACATATTCGTGATCGGCGCTGCCCTCGGCGCGATGGGCATAGACGTGAGCGCCGCCCTGATAAGCGTATCGGTGGTGATAGGTTTCGTCCTCGGCTTTGCCCTCAACGAGACCCTCGGCAACGTGGCCGCCGGTGTCATGGTGGCATTTCTACGCCCCTTCAGAAAGGGAGATTACGTTCAGCTGGCAGGGGTAGAAGGAACGGTGAAGGCCGTGGGGATAAACGTCACCGAACTGCTCACATTGGACAACCACCACGTTCTCATTCCCAACCGCCTTGTGTGGGGCGGGATCGTAATCAACTACACGCGCATGCCCGTTCGGAGGACGGTGATATCCCTCAGGATCGGCTACGAGGAGAACCTCACGAAGGCGCTTCAGGTTCTGGACCGGACGGTGCGGTCGCATCCCAAGGTCCTGAAGGAGCCGGCCCCCGCCGTCGTGTTAACCGGTCTCGGCCCTCACGGCGTGGAGATTGATGTTCGCGTCTGGGCGAAGACCGAGGACCTCTGGGATATGCGAAACGAGCTCATCGCCATGCTGAAGGAGGCGCTGGACCGCGAGGGTGTGAGCGTATCGTATCAGACGCTTGAGGTGCATCTCCGGGAGCGCTGATGGAAAAATACTTCATCTCCTGGCGCGATAAATCTCCCATGAACCCTCTGGATGTGGCGATGAAGCACAGCGCATGGAGAGGCAGGTGTCTGAACCTTCAACCATCGGAAAACCACCCCTCACGGGCGGTGAGGAGGGCGCTGGCGTCGGACATGGAATTCCGCTACTCCATGGAGATTCACGGGGAGATACATGGTGAAATTGTGGACAACGCCTACGGCGGTGCCAGATTCATGGAGGAGGCGCTACACCTTACCGAAAAACTCGCATGTGATGTCTTCGGCGTGCGATGTGCGGAGGTGAGACCTCTATCGGGGCATCTGGCCGCCATGGCAGTTCTCGGCTCGCTCGTGCCGCGCGGTGGTAGAGTGATGGCCATACCTCCCGAGCATGGAGGGTACGACGGCTACGGTCCCGGCTACCTTCCCGACATGCTGGGATTTGAGTGCCACCCCATACCGTTTAACCCTTCCTCCGGCGAGGTGAACTATGAGGCGCTCGCGGATGAGGTCCGCCGTGTGAAGCCAGACGTCATCCTGCTAGGAGCGAGTTACATAGCGTTTCCATACGACCTTGGGTATGTACTGGACGTGGCCGAGGAAGTGGGTGCGGAGGTGGCCTACGACGCGTCGCACGTGCTAGGCCTCATAGCGGGCGGTGAATTTCAGGGTGATATCATCAAAGTGAAGGTTTTCTATGGCTCCACGCACAAGAGTTTTCCCGGCCCTCAGGGCGGTATTATACTCACAAACGATGAGGAGTTCTGCCAGAAAGTATCATCCTCGCTCCTCTGGCGCTATCAGGACAACTTCCACCCTGGGAGAGTGGCAGCGCTGGGCGTCGCGCTGTGGGAGATGTCCCGGGTTGGACCTGATTACGCCAGATGCGTGAGACGCTGTTCCAGGAAACTGGCTGCCGAGTTGGCTGAGAGCGGAATTCCTCTTAAATACGCACCCTCCTACACGGATTCGCACCAGATACTGATGGATTCAGCGCGTCTCAGGGAGAAGTACTCCATGGGCCCGGCAGCAATCTCGCGCCTCTTAGAGGAGCAGGACATCATAGTTGACAGGGTTGGCCGCCTAGGAACGGCCGAACTTGCGTGGAAGGGCTACGCCCCCGGGGATATGGAGAGGATCGCGGAGGCAGTTGCCGGTGCCATACAGGGCAGGAACGTCAGGGGGCTGGTGAGCGCAATAGTGGGGAGATGGGACGGCCTCACGCTCGGAGACCGCCTCCACGAGACATGACTCAGAAGGCCTCGCCGAGCAACTCCTTCATCTTCTTTATCTTCGCCTCTATCATATCCCTACGGGCGATGTCCCTCCTGTAATACACCGGTCCGCTCACGTGCTGCATCGCGCTCTCTATCTTGCTGGATAGTTCGTAGAGATCGGGTCCCCGGGCGAAGAGTGCCACGGAGCGCGAGGTCGTGGTGTAGAGTTTTCCGTTCTCCTCGTTCACCGAGGCGTATATGACCTTCACTCCCTCCTTCTCAACGGCCCTCTCATCTATCCGGATGAGCCGGCCGCTGAGCACGGAGGAAGTGCCGTAGCCCTCGGGTACAACGTACTTGACCACGGTCGCCTCATCCGCAAAGGTGACCTTGCGGGACGAGAGTTTTCCCTCCACGATGCTCCACCCTATCTCCAGCAGGCTGTCCTCCAGTATGCCGAGCACGTTTATGCCCTCGGGGTCGCCGAACCGACAGTTGATCTCCACAACCTTCGGGCCCTGGGCGGTGTGCATGAACTGACCGTATATTATGCCCCTGTATGTTATCCCCTCCCTCTTCATCGCCCTCACTATGTCCTCCAGTATCTTCACGGCCTTGCTGTAATGGTGTCTTGTGACGAAGGGGAGGAGATGGTTCGGGCAGGAGTAGGATCCCATGCCGCCCGTGTTTGGACCCTTATCATCCTCGTAGGCCCTTTTGAAATCCTGCACCAGCGGCATGGGTTTGATGTCGGTGCCGTCGGTGAACGCCTGGAGGGTGAACTCCTCCCCGACCAGTTTCTCCTCTATGATGACCTTGTGCTCGCCGCCTATCCCCTCCTCTATGACCTTCACGGCGTACTCAATGCCTTCCTCCACGGTGGTGAAGTGGTCGCCCATCACCCTGACGCCCTTTCCGCCCGTGAGGCCCACGGGTTTGACCACAAATGGTTTGCCGTAGTTTTTGAGAAACTCTTTCACGTCCTGGGGGTCCGTGAAGACGTAATAATCCACCAGGCCGTTTATCCCGTGCTTCTTCATGAGGTCGCGCATGAACTCCTTGCTCCCCTCTATCATGGCCGCTTTCTGCGTGGGACCCACGACGGGTATGCCGTGCTCCTCCAGCGCATCCGCCATTCCCTTTGTGAGGGGTGCCTCCGGCCCTATGAAGGCGATGTCTACGTGTCTGTACTTCACGTACTTCCAGTTCATCACGTACTCCACGCTTCTCTCATCGCCCAGAAGGTAGTCCTTTGAGAGGCGCGCTATCCCGGGGTTCTTGTGGAGCATTATTGAATATATCCGGGCTCCACTCCGGGCGAGCGCCTCGGCCATCGCATGTTCACGGCCACCGCACCCTATCAGCAGCACCCTGTCACGCATCGCTTTCACCACCTTTCATCTTCTCCTCAAACCACTTCTTAACCTCCTCGGGTTTGCTCGCGTCTATGCCGAAGTACTCATTAAACTTTTTGGTGGTGCGGAGTTCCAAACTCCTGCCCACGCGCCGGGTGTATATGAGACCCATACCCTTCAACTTCTCTATGTGGTCGTACACGCGGCTCGTGTTGAACATGAGACGCACCTCGCTCTGCTTTATGGGCTGGTAGTACGCTATGACCGCGAGAACCCTGAGTTCTTCATCGCTCAGCTGCCTCCTGCCCACCCTGTAGGCGTATTCCAGGCACTCGGACTTCACCTGCATTACGTACCTCTGGCCCACGCGCACGACCTCCACGCCCCGCCCCTCAGCGCTGTATTCCTCAATGAGTTCCTTAAGGGCCTTCCTCACCTCGCGCACATCGGCCCCCACCACGTCCGCAATCTCCCTCGCACGCATGGGCTTCCCCGCTGCGAAAAGCACGGCTTCCACCGCTGCCTTAACCCTCATACATCCGGCATGAGGTACAGGATGGATATAAGTTTTCCCCACGTGGGTTCCGTTCGGGAAAACTTTATATGCAACGCTCTAATATTATTTTTAAATGAGGGTGTTGCCGGTCCTGATGCTCATCCTCCTCGTCTCTCCGGCCGCCTTGTGCCTCGCTCAGGGGGGTGGGGAGACGCACGAGATACGCGTTATCCAAATGGAAACGCCCAAGAGGTACATCGGCCTGTCCTACGTGGAGATATACTCCGTGGAAAACGACACGCTGATTTACAGTGGGTACCTGATGAACAGGACTATTGTTTTGAACAAGCTTCCTGAATCGCCCTATTACGACGCGTGGTCTGAGGTTAACAACACCACATGCAAGATAGTTTTTCGTGATCACCTTCGGTCATACCGGATGGTGACTGTTTATATCTCTCTTGAGGCGGACTATATCATAGGGAAAACTGAGAATGAAAAGGGAGGAAACCTCACAAGGGCAAAGTGGTGGCTTCCACCTGGGACCTATAGGGTTAGAGCCATAGCGTACACGAATGAGGACGAGGAGAAATATCGGGAACTGGATATGAAATACCCCTCCTTTGTCTATGAAAAGGTCATTGACCTGAAGGAAGACACAACCATCTCCATGTTCTTCACGCCCACGGAGGAACTTCCCGTATGGGCGGATATTTACATATTCTTGAAGGAGAACAGAGTATTTCTTATCCTCCTGTGCTATCTCATAGCCACCATCTCGCTGGTGGGTTACGGCTATGTCCTGTCCCTCCGACGGGGTGCATCAGATGAATTTCCATACCGGAAGCTATATGCCTTACTACTTCTGCCAGCCACTATTTTCATACCGCTCTCGCTGTGGCTTGTCTCTCTTGACCTTCGCTACCGTGTTTTGCCTTTTGTATGCGGTGTGTTCCTCTTCCTATCTATGCTATTGGCACTTGTCTATATGTGGATAAAGCTGGATGCAAAGTTCCCCAGGGCGCCGAAGATCGGAAAGGCGTTCAGAAATTCCGCAGTGCTTCATTTTGCTGTTTTCATATACTCATCCATAATGTGGTCTGTTTTCTCTACCCCTATCGCCATGTGCTATGTTTTGCCTATGTATAGCCCTTGGAAACCAACAGTCCCGAAAATCATACTCCTTTACCCGCTCCTCCTCGTGTGGTTGAGGAGGAGAAGGTTAAGGCGAAAACTCATAAGCGAGGGCATATACAGGGAGGAGTGGGATGTGGTCTAACAGAGCACATTCTTTTCCCAACAACATTTATATATCAGTATTCGCGTAATAAGACCGATGAGGGCATGGGTTCCGGTCTGGGTTTCGTTTCTCATCCTGCTCCCCCTGATGGGAACTTCGCTTGGCGCAGATGCCTCCGCCACGCACGCCCTCCGCATAGTCCAACTTGAGACGCCGAAACACTACACGGGTGTAGCGTATGTGGAGATAATATGTCTTGAAAACGGCACGGTTATCTATCGGGGATATGTGATAAACAGGACGATTGTTATTCAAAAGGCACCGTACAATGCAGTATTTGATAATCAGAACAATACGTGTATAATAGAGTTCTGGGACTCGGACCGCAAGATGATGATTACCATGAAAATTCCGATAGAGGCGGATTTTGTCATCGGAAAAACGGAGACAGACGATGGTGGAGCCGTTGTTGAGGCCGTATGGAATCTACCCGGGGGCAGATATAGAGTCATGGGGAAGGCATTCACCGCAGAGGATCTGGACAAATACCAGGAACTGAACATAGAGTATCCAGATTTCGTATGTAATAGAGATGTTGACCTAATGGATAATATGAGCATCTCTATGTTTTTTAAACCGGAGGAGAACCTGCCTCCGTGGACTGACTTATATATATTCCTTAAACATTTATGGGAGGAGTTCTGGATACTCTACACTGTTATAACCATAGCATGTTTCTTATGTGGCTATCTTATGGTGAGGCGATACTACAGGGTAGATATGGGAAGACGTTGGCTTGCTGGTATATATGCAGTATTTTCAATACCCGCTCTGATCCTTCTCGTCTATGTTCACGACATAATATTTTTTAACTATGATGATGTGGCGCTGGGCTACTTCCTTTTCTATGCGGCGATATACACGGTCATTATTCTTGTTTCATTCTGGATTATGAAAAATATGCCTGGGGTCAGGTGGCCACCACCTGTGAGAGAATCCAAAATTACGGATATGTACGAACGAATCAGCATGATTTATGGCGCTATTCTATTTTATTCGGCGGCATTGTTGATATACCTCATACGAACCCCATCTATGTGCTATGCACCCCCATCATGGTCTTCCTCCCCTTGGCGACCCGAGGTGGCAAAGAACCTTCTGGTCTTCCCGATACTCCTCATGCGCAGGCGAAAACTGAAGCGCAGGTTGATGGAGTCGGGAATCTATCGGGAGGAGTGGGATGAGGCGTAAACTGCACTCCGTGATATACGAGATAACGGAGAGGTGCAATCAGAGGTGCACGTACTGCTACAACTACTGGCTGGGGATGAACAGGAAGCTCAAGGGGGACGTTCCGCCCGAAAGGTGGCTTGAGATCACCGACAGGTTGCTGGAAAGCGCGTCGCTCAAAAGAATAACGCTCTCCGGGGGCGAGCCCCTGCTTTACGAGGGCCTTGATGACCTGTGCGCCCGGCTGGATGGCATGGGTCTCAAGATAGGGATGATAACCAACGGCGTCCTTTTGACCGAAGACAGGGTCGTTCGTCTGCTGGATAGAGGTGTGGAGCTCTTTGAGATAACCCTCCTGTCGTACGATGGAAAGACCCACGATGCCCTGACAGGTCATAGGAGCTTTGAATCGGTCGTGAGGGCGATGAGACGCGTCAAAAAGCACGGGGGTGAACTCTGCACAACCATCATCGGTACGAGCGAGAACATCTCCCACGTGGAGAAGACCGCGGAACTGGCCATAACCCTTGATTCCGATGCGATAATGTTCAACAGGGTGAACCTCGGGGGGAGGAGCACGGGCAGGTACGACCTGTACCCCCGGAGGGGCGACCTGCTGAAGGCGCTGGAAGCGCTCAACGACCTCTCGCGCACATATGGGGTGTTTGTGCACTGCGGCGTGCCGATACCGTACTGCGTGGCCGACCCGAAGAAATTCAGGAGGATCTCCTTCGGGAGGTGTCCCGCAGACATACATCTCTCATACCTCACGGTTGAATCGGATGGCACGCTGAGGACATGCAACCACACGCCCCTGAAGATCATAAACCTGATGGAGGACGGGTTTGATTCCCTCTTCTCCACCGCCGTCTGGAAGGATTTCACGGGGAAATTTCCGGAGATGTGCCTCAGGTGCAGATACCTCAAAAAGTGCAGGGCTTCGTGCAGGGCCGCCGGCTATCTCCACTTCGGCGAATGGGGCAAACCGGACCCCTTCGTCCTGGAGATGAGGAGAAGTCGCTGAAAACAGTTCAAAAACGTTTTTATATCCTCTCCCCATTCCCATCCAGCGAGGCGGGCGTGGTGTAGGGGTAGCACAAGGGCCTTCCAAGCCCTTAGCCCGGGTTCAAATCCCGGCGCCCGCACCAGCGGAGTGATGCCCCATGGATAAACCCCTTCAGGAATACTGCCTTCACAACCGCGATGGAAAGTGCTACTTCCTCGTTTCCTCCCCGGGTGAGTGCTCCCTCTGCTTCAACTTCATCACATCAAGCGAGGAGGTGCGGGGCCGCTTTTCCATCAGGGCGAAGATAGTTCGCCTGCACGACATAATCTCCAAGAACCCCACCTACAGAGCCCTCTTCGCAGGCACGGGCGATGAGATACAGCGGACCCTCAAACTGGAGTTTTAAGAAATTTTTAATACCACGGAGCGATGTGGGTAGCACGATGGGAAAGGTTCCCGACGATGTGGTGGCGTGTCTGCTCAACGCCCGGAGTACTCAGCTCACAGCGCCGTTTGGCATGGCGGTGAACGTGGACCTCGTGGAGGTCTTCAGGGCGTGCGGTGACGAAGTCCGGATGAAGATTCTGGAGGCCCTCTCCATACAGCCCCTGTGCGTGCAGGTTATAAAGGAGATAGTGGGGGAGATACAGGACTCCAAACTGTCGTATCATCTGATGGTTCTCAAACGCTCCCGGTTAATAAGGGGCGAGAGGCGAGGTTCGTGGATAATATACAGTTTGACAGACCTGGGACGCATCGTGGTGGACTTCGCCCATGAAATGGAGATGCGCATGGACCGTCCGGGGGAAATTTAATTAGGACAATCCCTTTTCCATATTCCAGAATGCGCGGGAAAGAGAGCCGCGACCTGCACCTCCTGGACCCCCATGCGAGGGAAAATATACGACCCTTTGTCTTCCAGACGCTCCTGGCCACGGAGGTTGTGGTTCTGTCCATACTGTTTCTCAACTTCTTTCTCACCGAGGTCATGGTGGCAGCCATAGGGTCAACGGCCTTTGTGATATTCACCCTGCCGAGGTCTCACGCATCCAGTTTCCGAAGGGTTGTCTTCAGCCATGCCATATGCGGGGCCATGGGCGGTCTGGCGGCCCAGGTGTTTCTCTTGGGATTACCTCCTTTGCTTGAGACCGCTGTGAGAGGCGGTCTCGCGGTGGGGATATCCATATTCCTTATGACGGTTACGGATACCGAACACCCCCCAGCAGCGGGTACGGCTCTCGGATTTGCCATGGAGGGATTCAACATCAGCGCCTACATTTACGTTGTGGCCATGGCGCTCATACTGATGGGGTTCAAGAAACTTCTGAAGCCCTATCTTAGAAACCTCATCTAAGAGATCACCCGGACGCCATCCACCGCCACATTCGGGAGCAGATAGGGCCCGAGGTTCTCCCTCTCCCTCGAGATGGCCGATATTCTCTTGAATTCATTGAAAAAGTTCCCGGTGATCTGCGTCTCCTTCAGCGGGTGTTTGATCTCTCCATGCTCTATAAGGAATCCGCACTTGACAACGCCGGAGTAATCACCTCCTGGATGCACCGTCCCGGAGAACCGCGTTATGTAAAGGCCGCGCTCTGTATCCTCTATGATCTCCTCCAGCGATGAATCGCCCGCCTCAACGATTATGTTGTTGAAGCCCACGGAGGGATAATCCCGAAAACCGCCCGCTGCGTTGCCGGTGCTTGTAGCGTTCAGTCGCTCTGCTGTGTATGTGCTGTGGAGGAGCGATTTCAGCACCCCACCCTCCACGATCGCAGTCCTGCGCGTCCTAACTCCCTCCCTGTCAAATCCCCTTGAAGCGTACATCCAGTCATCCACGCCGCTGTCGTACACCGTGAGACCGCATCCAGCGACCTTCTCACCTATCTTCCCCGCGAGTGCGCTCTTGCCGTGAAGGACCGCCTCACCCGTCACGTTTGCCAGAAAACCGTGAAGCATGCTAAGTAAGGCCATGGGTGCAAGTATCGCGCGTCCTGTGAAAGCATCCACCTTCTGCGGCCTCAGCGCCCTAACCACGCTCTCGGCCACCTCCCTCGCCAGCCGCTCCGTGTCGAGCTTGGTGAGGTCGCACGATCCGGTGCTCCTGTAGTTGAAGGACGAGACCTCGTCCCCCTCCACGGCCAGAACCATGATGCTGGAGGAGAACCTGCTGAACCTCTCCTCGACGCTGCCATGGGGCGTGATGACACCGCGAACGCCCATCTCGGCGGTGAAGGCCGCGCCGTCCACCCTCACCCTATCATCAACGGAGTGCGCCGCCTCAACCATGGCCATAACTCTATCAACGGCATCTTCCCCGCTCGTATCATCCGTGCTGAAGGTTCTTGGGGAGGACGTGCCTATTTCCTCCGGGAGGGGTACGCTGTCACGGGATGCGCGGGCCATCTTCAGCGCCGCCATCACGGCCTCCTCCACGTTTCCCGTGTTGGTGTAGGCGAATCCTACACCTCCATCAACGACCCTCACGCCGACGCCGCGCTGCTGCATCTCCGTCGGCACGCGGAGGTCATCCGATTCGTAGGCCACCTCTATCGAACGGTAATCCACGTAATAGACCTCGTAGCGCGAAACGCCGTGTTTTCTCATGACCTTTTCAACGACGTCCTCCATAAAATCACCTCCCTCCTATGAGTGCGGTCGTTCTGAGATAGGGGCCGCCGCCATCCACCTTCGCCGGTTGCCACTTGCCGCAGTGCCCGAAGCCCATGGCGAACTGGAACTCTCGGCTGACAGCATCCACATTTTTGAGCACCTCAAAGGCGTTTCCGGTCATGGTGGTGCCGCGGCACAGCCCGACGATTTCACCCTTCTCAATCTTTCTCATGATGGCGATTCCGAACATGAACTCGCCGTTGCTGTCCGCCTGTCCGTTCAGTCCGCCCTCCAGGAAATAGCCGTCCTTCGTGTCCTCTATGATCTCCTCCTTGCGCCAGTCCCCGGGCTCTATGTACGTGTTGCGCATGCGGATGAGCGGCACGCATGTGAACTCAAACGCCCTGGCGTTGCCCGTGCTCTCCGTTCCGAAGATAGCTGCCCTCTCGCGGTCCAGCAGGTAGGATTTCAGCACTCCTTTCTCTATGACCACGGTTTTTCCAGCGATGACGCCCTCATCGTCTACAAATATCGTTCCCGCCGCCGTCCCCTCGTCTCCTGAGTCAACCATGGTGATGAGTTCGCTCGCCACCTTCTGACCTATCTTCCCGGTGGTGAAGGAGCCGGAGAGCACCATAGATCGG
>Ga0209426_1000639_pt1 | contig 31452 bp, 33 predicted proteins | sample Deesub1362B_J571_FD_187697 | JGI IMG/M metagenome (GOLD analysis project Ga0209426, IMG submission 187697) | Deep oceanic, basalt-hosted subsurface ecosystem from Juan de Fuca Ridge flank, Pacific Ocean, CORK Borehole 1362B_J2.571 (SPAdes)... ...
CTATAGAGCTTGATGAAGCAAAAAGAAAAGCTTACAGGCAGATTGGGAAGAATATAGAGGAATTTGCAATCCTCGTGGATCAAATAAGAAATCCTCTAAGCATTATCTCTGGAACTGCCGAACTTAATGTTAAGGATGAGAAAATTAAGAAGATTTTACTCGAGGGTGTTGAAAGAATAAATAGGGTGGTTGGAAGGTTGGATGAAGGATGGCTTGAATCGGAGGAGGTGAGAAAATTCCTAAAAAAGTATTTAACTTAGTTTTTATTAGAGAGGGGAAAAGTTATGAAAATCCTTTTAGTTGAGGATGACCCCGATATAAGGGTTATTTACAAGAAGATGCTTTCAAACTATGATGTGGAGGCAATAGCAGATGGTGGAAAGGTTATTAGACTCTACAAAGCTGAGCTGCTGTGCTGAATAAGTGGCTGAGTGAAATAGGGCGACTTTATAGATTTTGGAACGGTGGTAATGGTATGTGGACAGATATATTTTTAACATCCTTTCAAGGGTAGGTGTATGAGAATTGTCCACATTTCAGACGTACATTTCGGCTACGAACTTCGCAGAGATATGGTTAAAAAGGCGGTGAAGCAGATAAACGAGCTCGAGCCGGATTTGGTAATTCTCACAGGAGACATTGGGCTTTGGGGAATACACCAAGAGTTCAGGGATGCTTACGAAACGCTGTCAGACTTAAAGGCAGATTTGATGGCAATACCTGGCAACCACGATGCAAGGAATGATGGACTTAAGTACTTCAAACTCTACTTTGGAAAGCTCAGAAAGGCCCTGAAGCTCGATGACTACATAATAGTAGGTGTTGATAGCTCCATGCCTGACTCAGACGATGGTCATATAGGTTCAGAACAGAGAGAGTGGATGGCAGAGAAATTCAGGAAGGGTTGTGTTAATATGCTCGCTTTGCATCACCACATCGTCCCGATACCCCATACTGGAAGGAATATGAATGTCCTCGTGGATGCTGCCGAGGTAATTGAGACTCTCATGACCCACTGCCATGGAGGCATAGTTCTTGCTGGCCACAGGCATGTTCCCTACTCAACCAAGTTGCTGAGAACACACATAATCCATGCTGGCACGTTGAGCTCCTATAAGGTTCTGATGCCAGATAACAACTACAACATCCTCGAACTAGAGAGCGAATCCATAACCCTGAAGCTGAGGTTCATCGACCTCGGAGAGGTGGAAATCGGCAGATTTAGGATCAAGCATGAGCCTCCTGAATCCACTGGTATATATCACAGATTATCAGGAACGAGAAAGGTTTTGTTCGTGTCCCGCAGCAATGCATGCAGAACAAAAATAGCGGAGGCTATTTTCAACGAAATCTCCCCTGGAAATATGCATGCCGTGAGTGCCGGTACTGAGCCAGCCAAAACAATTGATGCTACTGCAGTTAAAATTCTGGATGAGCTTAGCATAGGAGTAAGCAAACCAAGGAAGCTCAGCCAGGAGATGCTGGAGGATGCTGATTACGTTGTTTCTTTTGATGAGGAAATTAAAGCTGATGAATACTGGGATATAAGAAGTCCAGAAAATGCTGAGGATTGTAGAAAGACAGCAAAGAAGATTGAAGGGCTGGCGAGAGAACTGGTTAGAAAAATCCTAGTTTAAATTCAGGTTTTAATCTATTACCTACATCAAAGTAATCTCATGTTCATCAATCCTTCAACTCTCTGAGAAAAGCCCGATAAGATTCTCAAGTTCATCAAAATTCAAGTCCATATGTGGTTTAACTTGATTATGTCAACGAACTCCTCAATAGAGTCAAACAGATGGAGCTTCTACTCCAGACAATAAAACCTCTCGATCTTCTCATTAATCTGAGGATTAGTTACTCTCGCTATGATGTATTGTCCCTCCATTCTCAGCAGGAAACTTCTTGAAACTGTGTCTATCTTTATCTCTGCTCTTAGCTGGAACGAATTGAGTTCCGTAATCAACCAGATTTCTCTCATCACAGCAGCTATCTCCTTTGCTGGTATTTCTTTCCAGTTGTTTGATATATCTGATCTTCTTGTCCATTAGCTTTCTAACAAGAGTTGGAAGACGGGTATTGAGATAATTTTGGGATAAGGCAAACTATAGGTTGCTTGGATAAATTTAAATATCCTCGATATTCATTGCTTGGAGATACCTTTAAATAACGTTCAGGTAGAGTGCTCTTTCACAAGATCAAGGCTTTAGGATTAGCCTTAAATTGTTAAGATAATGGGATGTGATCTGAAATGGGAAGAATTAGGAAGCTCCAGGCAAAGAAGACAAATCCAAATCTTGTTGGTTTAATTGACAGGCTCCTTGAGATCAGCGTCAAAAATGAGGCCAAAATCTGGAGAGATGTAGCAGAGATGCTCTCAAAGTCGAGAAGAAATCAGGCAGAGGTTAACGTCTCCAAACTAGAGAAATACTTAAAGGATGGAGAGGTAGCCGTTGTTCCAGGGAAGGTGCTTGGAACGGGGAAGGTTGAGAGACCTCTGAAAGTGGCTGCTTTTGGTTTTTCTGAGATGGCAAGGAAAAAGATCGAAACTGCAGGAGGAAAGTGCATGGACATCTTGCAACTTGCAAATGAGAATCCGAAAGGAAGTGGGTTAAGGATAATCAGATAATTAGAATTTAAGGTAAAAGTAAAATTGGGTAAAATAGGTGGTAGGATGGTAGTTAACGTTAAACGCATTATCGATGGTTTGGGTGATTTTACTATAATCGACGCGAAAGGACATGTGCTTGGAAGGCTCAGCAGTATCATTGCCAAAAGGTTGCTCGATGGGGAGAAAATCGTCGTAATCAACGCTGAAAAAGCTTTGATTACTGGAGAGAAATCGATGGTTTTCGAGAGATACAAGGAGAAATACGAGAGGGGTAGTAAGGAAAAAGGCCCCTACTACCCAAGACATCCAGAAAGAATATTCAAACGAACGGTAAGAGGTATGTTACCCTGGAAGAGTAGGAGGGGGAGGCTTGCATATAGAAATCTCAAGGTTTTCATCGGAGTGCCTGAAGAACTTGGAGGAAGGGAAGTAGAAGTCGTTGAACAAGCGTTGTTAGAGAAAGTATCTAAAACCGAGAAGTACGTGACGGTAGGTGAGGTGAGCAAATACCTCGGGTATAGACTTGAGGTGGAGGCCTAAAGTGGAGCTGAGGTGGAGACATGAAGATCGTTCTGACAAGTGGAAAAAGGAAGAATGCAATCGCAAGGGCAACGATCAGGCCGGGAAAGGGGAGAGTGAGGTTTAATAAAATACCGGTTGAACTTCTCAATCCAGAAATGGTAAGAAAAATCGTGATGGAACCGCTGATAATAGCGAAAGAGCTTGCAAACAAGGTTGACATAGATGTGGACACCAGAGGGGGAGGCTTTATGGGTCAGGCAGAGGCAGCAAGGACGGCAATAGCAAGAGCACTCGTGGAATGGAGTGGAGATGAGGAGCTCAGGAAGGTCTATCTTGAATACGACAGGACACTGCTCGTCAATGACATAAGGAGAAAGGAGCCAAAGAAGCAGATGGGCAGAGGAGCGAGAAAGAGGAGGCAGACCTCTTACAGGTAATCTAATTTTGGGTGGATCTATGTTTCCGGTGAGATGTTTTACCTGCGGCAAGGTGATTGGACACCTTTGGGAAGAATACCAGAGCAAGCTGGAAGAAGGAAAAACTCCAAAGGAAGCTCTCGATGAACTCGGGATTGAGAGATATTGCTGTAGAAGGATGTTTCTCACGTACAAGTCTGTGATTAAGGAAATATCGAAATTTAAGGGGGCCGTGGGGTAGCCTGGTTATCCTGCGGCGTTCGGGACGCCGTTACCCGAGTTCAAATCTCGGCGGCCCCATCAGCATAAGGGGTGATTGGTACGGCATCTAAATCAAAAAAAGTGACATTTCCGTTTGAACATACGAGATTTGAGAAGGCAAGGATTATTGGTGCTCGAGCACTTCAAATTGCCATGGGAGCTCCCATTCTAATCAACACTGATAAGAGTGATCCTCTTGATATTGCAAAGGAAGAATATGAGAAAGGAGCCATTCCTATAACGGTAAAAAGGAAGTCTGAAAACTTTATCTGGCTAGAGAAAAATGAATTGTTTTAATTTAAGGGTGATATCGTGTTGATTGAGGATTTAGTATATAGAGTCGTCTTTGATAGCAGGGGAAATAAGACTGTTGAATGTGAGGTTCGTGCCGCTGAGTTTACGGCTTCAGCGATCGCTCCAGCAGGAGCATCTACTGGGACAGAGGAGGCCATCGTTAAGGATGTCTCATTCATCGAGGAAGTTCAGGATAAGGTCTCAAAGGCTCTTGTAGGTATGAGCGTTTTCGATCAAATAGACATCGATAAAACTTTAAAGGAGATTGACGGAACACGGAATTTCTCAGAAATCGGTGGAAATTTTGCTATAACGGCAAGTTTAGCAATTGCCAAGCTTGCAAGTCAAATTCTGGGAATTCCACTCTACATGTATCTCGGAGGGGCTTTTGCCTTGGAGTTACCCTATCCTCTTGGAAATGTGATTGGAGGGGGAGCGCATGCCAAAGGCTCAACAAGCATTCAGGAGTTTCTTGTGATTCCAGCAGGGGCCAAGAATTTCCTCGAGGCACAGACGGCAAATGCTCTTACCCACAAGAAGATAAGGGAGGAATTCGATAAAAGGGGAATTTTTGCTGCAAAGGGTGATGAAGGAGCATGGGCAGCTCAAATAACAGATGAGGAGGCTTTTGAGATCATTAAAGCTGCTATCGAAAAGGTTGAAAGCGAAACTGGTATAAAAATGAGGATGGGGATCGATGTTGCCGCTACGGAGCTTTGGGATGGTGAAAAGTACATCTATCACAATAAAAAGCTTACAACGGACGAGCAGATCGCCTACATGGCCGAGCTCGCAGATAGGTATAATCTGCTTTTTATTGAAGATCCCCTGTATGAAAACGACTTCGACGGGTTTGCTGAGCTTACCAAAGCTGTAAGCTGCATGGTTTGCGGAGACGACATCTTTGTCACAAATATTGATAGAATCAAAAAGGGAATTGAGCTCGGTTCTGCAAACACTGTCCTAATAAAGCCGAACCAGATCGGCACGCTTACGGATACCTTCAGAGCGGTAAAGCTCTCGAAGGATAATGGATACGAGATAGTTGTTTCGCACAGGAGTGGTGAAACTGAGGATGAAACCATAGCCCATCTGGCTGTTGCGTTCAACGCAACATTAATAAAGACGGGCGTTGTGGGAGGCGAGAGAATAGCCAAGCTCAATGAGCTTATAAGAATTGAGAGCGAGATGGAACACGCTTCAATGGTTAAGATAAAAAGGCTTTAAGGGTGATTACGATGATAAAAGAGAAGGAAGTAAGAGAGGATGAAACGTACGAATATCTCATTCCTACGGATGAGTATTTAGCTGCGGGGGTTCACATCGGTACGCAGATTAAGAGCGGTGATATGAGGAGGTTCATCTACAAAGTAAGGCCTGATGGACTCTATGTTCTCGACATAAGGCAGCTCGATGAAAGGTTAAAGGCAGCAGGAAGATTTTTGGCTAAATTCGAACCGTCAAGGATTCTTGTAGTTTCTGCGAGGCAGTACGGCCAGAAACCCGCAAAGATGTTCGCGAAGATTGTAGGGGCAGAAGCGATTACAGGCAGATTCATTCCAGGAACGCTGACAAATCCTGTGCTTTCAGAGTACAGAGAGCCAGATGTTGTGGTGGTGACGGATCCGGCCATTGACACTCAAGCTGTGAAGGAAGCGACTGATGTCGGCATTCCTGTTGTAGCATTATGCGATTCCAACAATCAGGCTGAAAATGTCGATCTTGTGATTCCAACTAACAACAAAGGAAGGAAGGCTTTAGCCTTGGTTTACTGGATTCTCACCAGGGAAGTGCTCAGAAACAGAGGAATAAGAGAATTTCCATATAAAGTCGATGACTTTGAGGCTGAATTGTAGTTATAGTTAATTTCAAAATTTTTAATTTCATTTTTCTAAAATTTTATATTACAAATTTTTAGATTCTATTTAGGGGGATTGGATGATCTCGAGTGAATCTTCAGAATGTCTAATCTTTACTCCCATTGAAACTGAAAATCTCGTTTTAAGAAACAGAATAGTTAAATCAGCTACTGCTGAAGCTATGGCAACGGCTGAAGGGTTTGTTACTGAAAAACTGATTGAATTCTACAGAAAACTTGCAGAAGGTGGAGCTGGAACCATTATTACTGGATTCATGTTTATCAGCGAAAAGGGAAGGGCCATGAAGAACATGACGGGGATAAGCAGCGATGAACATTTGAAGGGCCTTAAAGAACTTGTTAGGGAAGTCAAAAAAGCAAGTAAAGAGAAATGGGATGATGGAATTAATTTTATTGCCCAACTCGTTCATGCAGGAAGGCAGAACTATCCTTTTCCCGATCCGGTTGCTCCATCAGCAGTATTGGAAGCAACTACAAATGTGATGCCGAGAGAGCTAACAAAGGAGGAAATTTACCAGATAATAGATGATTTCGCTGAAGCGGCAATAAGGGCTGAGAAGGCAGGTTTCGATGCCGTACAACTTCATGCAGCTCACGGGTATTTGCTGAGTCAGTTTATCTCTCCATACACGAATCGAAGAAAAGATGAATTCGGTCAGGAGAGAGCCAAGATATTGCTTGACATCGTCGAGAAGGTCAGGGAAAGAAGCAAAATTCCCGTTTTGATAAAGATGAACGCAATGGATTTCATTCCTGGAGGACTTGAGGTTGAAGAAGCGGTAAGAATTGCAAGGCTTTTAGAAGACACGGGCTATGAGGCGATTGAGGTGAGTGGAGGTATGTGGGAATCTAGGCTTTACATGAAATACAATGTCGTTTGTCAGAATGTTGAGAAAAGCGGTGAAGCCTATTTCAAAGAGTATGCAAAGAAAATTAGGGAAAGTGTTGACATCCCTGTAATTCTTGTTGGAGGTATAAGAAGTTTGGAGGTTGCCGAAAAGTTGTTGAACGATTACTGTGATCTGGTTTCAATGGCAAGACCTCTCATAAGAGACCCGTATCTCCCATCCAAGTGGAGAGAAATTGGAGTTAGTGACTGTAAATCGTGCAACAAATGCCTTAGAAATATTTCTAAAGGTTCTTTGGCATGTTTTCAAGATTAAAACTCCGGTAACAGAGATTGGGTAACCGAAAGAATTTTTTCTTTAAAATAGGAGAAAGCCTTAAAAATTCTCCCCTAAACTTTGCTTTATGGATGTTATAATTCCGGCATCTCAAGGAATTCTGGCTTACCCGATTTCAAGAAAAACTGGGATTCAGCTTGGGTATGCGGAGCTGGAAAAGCTTCCAGATGGGGAAAAGTACGTAAGGATTCCAGAAAACGTTGATGGAAAACAAGTTTATATCGTCAACTCATTTGCTCATATTCCCGATGAGCTGATTATAGAAACTCTTTTTCTTATAGATACATTCAAAGAACTTGGAGCGAAAAAGGTCATCGGGATATTCCCTTACTTTCCATATTCGAGGCTTATGAGGAGATTTATTCGAGGAGAAGCTGCAAAGCTTAAATCGGTTGCAAAACTTTTCAAGGTTGCTGGGCTAGATAAGATGTATGTTGTTGACTTCCATCAGCGGGATTTTGATGAGATATTTGATTTTGAAGTTGTTGACATAACTGCCATGCATTTGCTGGCTGGATACGCTAAGAAGAATTTTCAACTGGAATCGCCTTTCGTTGTTGGCGCGGATGAGGTTGCTGAATACTGGGCTGAAATAGTTGCAAGGGAGCTCAATTCTGAATATGCGTTGATGAGGAAAATAAGAATAGATGCAGAAAACGTCGTTGTTGATTCTGTGCCTAAAGAAGTGGTCAATAAGGATGTAGTAATTGTTGACGATATAATTTCAACAGGTGGAACGGTTGTTCAGGCTATAAAGGCTTTGAAGGCTGCTGGAGCGAGAAGAATTTATGCAGCATGCACCCATCCTGCACTTTCAAACGAAGCTTTAAAAATGATATACCATGCTGGAATTGATGGAATAGTTGGAACGGATACGGTTTTGAGTCCTATAAGCTATGTAAGCGTTGCCGATTTAATTTCAGAGTCAATTCTGAGTTCCTGAATACTCATCAATTATTAATTTGTATTTGTTGTATTTATTATTTTTGCTGTTTATAATTTGATTCAATACTCAAATTTTCTAATTTCAGAAACGGTGAATACAGTTATGATTCCAGAAAATATTATCAGAGTTCCAAAAACATAAAATGGAGCTGAAAAACCAACGAAACCTCCTAAAATTCCTGCTATTATCGGACCTGCAGCGAGTCCGAGGGTTAGCGAAGAATTCGTTACGCTCATCCCAATACCTAAACTTTTCTCGCTTTTATCGGCAATTAATGCGGTTGCTGGAGAATAAACAAATGCTACAAGAACTCCTTGGACACTCCTTAGTAAGAAGATCTGCTTGAAGTTTTTGCAAAGGGGAATCAAAATTGTTGAAATTCCTATTAGGACGGTTCCGATTACAAAAACCTTTTTTCTTCCTATTCTGTCGCTCAGTTTTCCGACGGGAGTGTTGAAAAGAGTTCGAGTGAAAATATAAGATGAATAGGTTATGCCAAAGCTCAAAGGCGTTAGACCCATGTACTCGATGAATCCCTCCTCCAATGGGACTATCGATGCTAAAGCTGAGACAATAAAAAACAAAGCGAGGGATATGTAGAAGATCTCTCTGGAAATCTCAATTTTCTCTCTTCTTTCCCAAGCTTCCACCTCTGGGACAAGTTTGAAAACTAAAAAAGCGCTTAGGAGAGTTAAGACCGCTCCTGAGACGAATACCTCATTAAATCCATAGTTTTCTAGCATCAAACCTGCGAGGATTGGAGATAGTGCAAATCCAACATCTGTCAGGGTGTAAAATATCCCAAAGCTCTCTCCTCTCTCTCGCTTCTTAGATAAAGAGGCAATTACCACAACTCCCGAGGTTATCACGAGAGCCTCTGTTATCCCGAGAGCTATTCGAACTGTGAAGAGTGAATAAAGATCTCTAACGGTTACATAGGCTAAGATAACCAGTGATGTGAGCAGTAACCCGAGAACAAGCAAAAATTTTGGCTTACCTTTTTTGTCGATCCACAATCCAAAAAATGGTTGGACTATGGTTGCAACTATCCCCCAGATTGCGATTACCAGACCAGAAAGAAAGGCGTTTGGGAGAGATGAAGGATTTATTTTGCTAATAAAAAGGGGTAAAGCAAAGTAAACCGCTCCACCACCCAGTGAGTCTGATAACCTTGAGAATGAGACGGCAAATATCTGTTTTTTGGAATTTAGGTAGTGCTTAATCTGAAACAACATTCAAAGCTAGGTTCAGAAAGAGGTTAAAAAACCATCTGGTTTTGTATATTTTTAGCTTTTTACTTAACCTTCTCGAGGATAATTGCAGGACATATTTTTTTAACACCCGGGAGTTTGCCAATCTTCTCTGAGATTATTCGGGTAAGTTCATCTCCATTTTTTGCCCAGATTTCAGTCATGATCATGTGATCGCCGGTTGTAATGTAAACGCTTTTGGTGAAATCCTCGTCCTTGAGTTTTTTCGCCACCTCTAGAAACTTCTCAGGTTCGGTATCGATTCCCGTTAGCGATACGATGTTGTATCCAAGTTTTGAGTTGTCCACTTCTACAGTGTACTTTTTTATTACACCCTTGCTTTCTAGGTTCTTTACTCTCTTCCTAACTGCAGCTTCCGTTATGTTTAACATCTTTGCCATATTTGTGTAAGAGATTCTGGCATCTTCCCTGAGCATCTGAATGATTCGGGTATCTTTTTCATCAACTGACTTCATTGGTATGATTTATTACATTTAAGTATATAAAATTAACCTCTAAGTAATAATACTATAGAAATTTTAAATACTTTCGAACTTTTTGATTATCTAGGAAAAACTCCTTTAGGAAATTTCTATGAAGTGATGAATCTGGAATAAAAACGAATTTTTAGAAATACTTTTGTGAGAACCAGGCATATTTGAGGTATTTGATTTACGCTGAAGAACTCAGACTGGGTTTAAAAGAACAGCTAAGATATTTTTGCGAATGCTGGTGGGAATGACAGTATAATACAGTATAATTACGGCCTCAGTAAATATCTTCTTCAACTATTTTTTTAACAAGGGAGCAAGCTTCATCTATCTGTTCGAGTTCTGTAAATCCAACAACGATTGCATGAGCGTAGTTAAGGGCGAAGGGAAATCCCTTGTATGGGTTGATCCTTCCTCCAGCCAGGGTTTTCATTCCAAAGATGATTTTGTTATTTTTTCTTGCATATTCGATCGCCATGAGTGTAGAATCGAAAGAAGGAGACATGTATAAGCCTAATGGGTTTATTGGTACCATGTAAGCAGTTATTCCTTCGATTTTTTCAATAGCTGGTATTGTCTCTCCAGGATTGTGTGTTGCAATGCCTGCTGTATAGCCTAGTTCTTGACAAGCCTCTGAAAAGTTCTTAATTTCTGTCTCATCCAATCTGTCGGTAACAGATGCATGGAGGAAAACAACAACGGGATCGAATCTTGCTATGAGCTCGAGATCTCTCTCGTCCTCAACGGTTGCAATTGTGGTTATACTTCTAAGCTCAGATGCAATCTCCATCGCCTCGATAATCGGTGGATGAGGTGTTAGGTGAACACAGGGGTAGCATCTCATGGAAAAATAAACGAAAAATTGGGACATCAGGGTTGGGTTTTGATAGAATTTATTGTAATACTCCTCGGCCTTGCTACCAAACTGGCCTGCCCCGAGAAAAGGTGAGATACCATGAATGAGTATTGGAAGCTCCTTTCCATTAATTTTGATAAGTGGGATCATCCTTATGAGTTTAACTTGAGCGAATATAATTTTTTGGGAATTTTACAGAGGTTAGTTTTTTATCGCTCCCGAGTCTCGATTTTACAAAAGAAACTTTTAAAAGAAAAAAGATTATTAACTCTGCCATAAAACTGCAATATTGTAAAATTAGATAAGGTGTAAAACTTTTGGGCCGGGGTGGCAGAGAGGCACTGCGCAGGCCTTGAGGCCATGCAGGAAAGCCTGTGTCCCTTCTGGGACGCGTGGGTTCAAGTCCCACCCCCGGCGTAGATTTGAGAAAGTTATTGCTGTATCTTTTTGATTTTACAGAGCAAAGCCCTTAGCTGGTACGTACCAATAACTGGATCATAAGGTGGTTTGTTGTTTGTCAAAATGTTTGCGTTACTTTCCCAAACACCACGCTCTGGACTTGGCTTTTCTGGGAACCACCAGCCATGTTCAACATGGATAACTTTCGGATGGATAATAGTGGTTAATTTGGCTTTTTGTTTTATTTTTCCTCGTAGTGTTTCAATCCATACCCAATCCCCATCTTTTATTTCATGCTTTTCTGCCGTCTCAGGATGAATCTCTACAAGCGGTTCTGGATGAATTTTGCGTAATTTTGGATTTTGTCGCCCCTCAGAGTGGAAGTAGTTAATCAGTCTACCACCAGTAATTAGAATATAAGGAAACTCTTTAGCAATTTCTGGGGTGCTATACGGGGACTCTGGTGGCTCCTCATAGTATGGCAAAGGATCATATCCCAATTTCTCTAAAATTGTTGAGTACAATTCGATTTTTCTAGAGGGAGTCTTAAAACCTTTTTCCTCAAACTTTCCATATTCGATGTCTGCAGAGTAGTATCCTCTTTTCTTTAGCTCATCAAAGGTTAAATTTAAAGGTTCAAGTTGATAGTTAATAATCTCCTCAAGGGATTCATTCCCAACATCAAGTTTTAGTCTTCTTGCAAGCTCAATGAGTATCCATTCATCTTGTTTCGCTTCTCCAATCTCTACAATTTTCTGTTGAGCTAAAACAACATTTTCTGCCATATAAGGTAGACCAACAATCTGATCAACCTCTAGCCATGTTGCAGCGGGGAGGACTATATCTGCAAGCTCAGCCGTGGGAGTCATGTAGATATCCGAAACCACCAAGAAGTCTACATTCATTAAAGCCTCGTAAACTTCTTTTGCGTTAGCATAGCTAACGAGTGGATTGCTACCAAAGACTAAAAAAGCTTTGACTGGGTATGGTTTACCAGTTCTCATCGCCTCAAATAGTGTAGGAGCATGTGCTGCAGAAAAGATACCAGTAGAACCGCTTAAAAGTTTGTATTTACCCGCTCCAAATTGTTTTTCTAGCATCTCTTTCGACAATCTTTTTCTAAACGTAGGAACGTTTCTAATTACATGCATTCCGAATATGTTCCCACCAGGTATATCGATGTTCCCAGTTATAGCTGGAAGCATCACAACAGCGCGTAAGGTTTGGAGGGCATTTGGAGTGTGCTCAAGTGCAACCCCCCATTCAACACAAGCGGGTTTAGTTTCTGCATATAGGTAGGCCGCATCCCTGATCTTTTCTGAAGGTATCCAAGTAATTTCCTCAGTCCATTCTGGCGTATATTTTTCGACTCTCTCTTTTAGTTTCTCAAATCCTACTGTCCACTTTTCGACGAACTCTTTATCATACAGCTCTTCATTAATTATACAGTTTATAAGGCTCAATGCAAGAGCATCATCTGTCCCAGGTCTAATCTGAAGCCATAGGTTAGCTTTTTTAGCCATAACTGTCTGACGAGGATCAACAATGATAAGTTTTGGGTTCGTTTTCAAACATCTTCTCACCATTGCAGAAATTTCACCATCTGGGCCAGTAATTAGGGGGTTGTGTCCCCATACAAGCAAACACTTGGGTTGTCTTTCCCCGTAGTAATCACAGATAAGGTAGTCGCCATACGTAAGGATGCAAGCCATTACTCGTGGAAAGAAACACTGAGCAAGACCGGGTTCACACCAATTTGGAGTCCCAAAAGCAAAGGCAAAGCGAAGAACATAAGAAAAGTGATGTCTTCCAGTACCCTGTCCGATAGCAACAGCGTGTGGACCAAACTCATTTTTAATTTCTTCTAGTTTTTTTGCGATAGTGTCTAATGCCTCATCCCATGAAATTCGTTTCCATTTTCCTTTTCCTCTTTTTCCGACTCTTTTCATTGGATATTTTAGTCTTTGTGGATTATATGCATGTTCGATAGATGCTAGTCCTTTGACGCATAGGCTGCCTCGATTAAGAGGTGACCTGGGATCCCCCTCAATTTTTATTATTTTACCATCTTTTACATGTACAAGAACTCCACACCCTCCATGACACATTCTACAGGCACTTTTGTATGTTTTGCACTCCGACATCATCTCACCACTAATCGGATGTTGTAAGAATGTATGATGGACCTACAAATATTTTTCGAAAAAAAAATCCGGAAATAGTAATATATAGACAACAATATTCATTAAAAAGTTTTTTTGGAAAAATTTATATATGTTTAATTGAGAATTCCGAACATAGTTCAATAAGGTGGTAAAGATGTCAAAAGAGGACAAATTTAGTAAAAAATTTTGGAAGGTTAGCCCATATAACTTTGAAAATGAAATTATAAAGAATCTTAAACTGCCAGAAAAAGTTGTAATACATGATTGTACTCTTCGTGAGGGAGAGCAACATCCCCGAGTGACTTTTAGGAAAGAGGAAAAGATAGAAATCGCCAAATTACTTGATGAGTTTGGAGTTCAGAGGATTGAAGCAGGAATGCCAGTGGTCTCAAATGAAGATAAGGAGGCTATTAAAGAGATAGTTAAATTGGGGTTAAATGCAAAAATTTATGCTTTTTGTAGGTGTTCAGTCAAGGATGTAAACGCTGCATTAGACTGCGATGTCGAGGGCGTTGTGACCGAAATACCATCTAATCCTGAAATGGTAGAAAAAGTTTATGGATGGAGCTATGAAAAAGCCGTGAATCTTTCAGCAGAAGCAACCCGGTATGCTCATGATCATGGACTTGACGTTGCTTTTTTCACTATAGACAGTACTAGAGCTAACTTTGATAGCTTTGTGGGATTGATAAAAACAGTAGAGGAGAACGGACATATGGATAGCTTAGGTCTTGTAGATACTTTTGGCGTTTGCCACCCGTTGGGAATAAAATATTTTGTTCGAAAAGTTGAGGATAAAATTCAAAAACCTCTTGAAATCCATGCTCACAACGACTATGGTTTAGCAGTAGCAAACAGCATTGCTGCATTAGAAGAGGGCGTGTCTGTAATCCATGCAACTGTAAATGGTCTTGGTGAAAGGGTTGGAAACGCACCTTTAGAAGAAATTGCTATGGTTTTACGTGTTCTTTATGATATTGAAACAGAATTTAACTATAAGGCTCTGTACAGACTCTCAGAAACGGTTAAGAAGTTTAGTAATGTTTCATCTGATGATTACCGCCCCATTGTAGGTAAGCAGATATTCTGGACTGAATCAGGAATTGTTGCTGATTGGTATCTCAAAGCAAAAGAACATGATTTAAGGCTTGTGTATCCCTTCTTACCCGAATTTATTGGAAGAGAGGAACCTAGATTAGTCGTAGGTAAAATGAGCGGAAAAGCCAATATTAAATACATGTGTCAACAGATGGGATTGGAGTTGCCTGATGAGGAAATCGAATCACTCTTGGAGGTAGTGAAGGAGAGAGCTGTAGAAAAAAAAGATTTGCTCAGTGATGGAGAATTTAGTGAATTGGTAAGCAAAATAGGGAGGTAATTTATAATCCTGTACTCTCAATCCATAAATATAATGAATAGAATTTACACTTTCTCTCTTTTCAACTCGAATAGAACATTAGCAGCTCCACCGTGAGTTTTTCCTGGATCGGGACATGTTAAATAAATTGTGTCTTTGGACATCCAGAAATCTTCAGGCAGTTCTTTAGTCATTGCGGGTATAAATGGGAACAAAGATGATAGGGCATATATGCATAGTTTTTCTCCTCTTATTATAGTAAATGTTTGCCCATCTTCCTGAACGAGATACTCATCTCCTTTCTTTAGAACGTGGCAGTTTCCCTCGATCTCTTTTACTTTTATTCTTATCCTGTACATACTCACTTCTCTATTCCGGCTAATTTTCTTATTCTTCTACCAACAATTTCGATCTGATGTGAACTAATCTGTTCCATCAGTACTTTCATAGATGGGAAATTTGACTGAATTTCAATTAACCAATCTTTTGCAAATTTCCCTGACTGAACCTCTTTCACGACTCTCCGCATTTTGTTTTTGACATGTTCGTCTATAATCTCTGAGTATTTTATTAGTCCACCATATTTTGCCGTATCTGAGACAGCATTTAGCATTCCTGTAAAACCGCTTTGGTATATCAGATCCATAATTAATTTCGCCTCGTTTAATACTTCAAAATAAGCCTCATTTTCGTCGTAACCTGATTCCACAAGAACCTCAAACCCTGTCTTTATAAGACCGATTAATCCACCAACTAAGACACATTGTTCTCCGATTATATCACTTTCTGCCTCTTTTTTGAAGGTTGTCTCCAAAACCCCGATTCTTGTAAGACCTATGGCCTTAGCCATGGCTAAGGCCATATCTTTTGATGAACCAGAGAAATCTTGATATACTGCGATCAGTCCAGGAACACCTGAGCCTTTTTTGTATTGTTCTCTCAACATTGGACCGGGAGCCTTAGGAGCTACAAGAAGAACATCGACGTAATCTGGCGGGATAATTTGGTTGAAATGTACATTAAAAGCATGCGAGAAACTAAGAACCTGATTATTTTTGAGATAGGGTTGTATTCTGTTTTTATAAACGACAGGCATGATGGTGTCTGTTATTAATAGGTGGACTATATCTGAAACTTTAACTGCTTCCTCTATTTCATATACTCTAAAATTATCTCTCTCAGCGTTATCCCATGATTTTCCATCTTTTCTTAACCCTATTATCACATCTAACCCGGAATCTCTCATATTAAGTGCTTGAGCTCTTCCCTGTGAACCATAACCTATTACACCAACCGTTTTTGATTTCAAAATATCTATCTTTGCATCATTGTCATAATAGATCCTACCCATACTTGATCCCCCACGCTCTCTTTAATATAGTTATATTAATTTTTTGGTTTATCACAAAAAATCCGAACAATTTTCTAAGAATAATGGTTTTTTAAAATTAGTTTCGTGAAAACTGACAATAACTGGAATTTCTATAAGTGATCAGAAATATTTCAACTACTAGTCTCTTACAGTTTGAGTACAGGTCCTCTTCAAAAAGTCTTAGCAGTTCTCAATTCTTGATATCCTTCTTTTCATGCTTTTTTCTACAACCATCTTTTTCGGTTATGGCCTTAAATAGTTCTCTACTGCGTTATGTGGGGTATATTCTCCACTGTGTTAGATTTCAATATACTAGATCGGCTGTTTCTTCTAAAGCTTTTGGCCATAATGTTCGCTTTATGGGTTATTAGGTGGAGGTTCGTGAAGATTATCCATTTTATGCGATTGCGGATTATTTCTTTACATCTGAATAATATTTCCTTATCTCCATGAAATAAAACATAAATTCCTTTAAAAATCAATATTTCTGGACAATATTAACTATAATGTTTGTATTACCAAACATTTTTCGAAAATGTTATATACTTCTTATTCTGTTTGATTTATAATTAGGGAAAGGGTATGTAAAATACTGCGAAAAAAGGGTGAGTAAGGATGGATACAAAAAAAATTTGCGCAATCTTGGTGTTTGTAGCAATATCTGCACTCGTAATGGGTTGCACACAGCAAGAAACCAAACCAACTCCCACACAAACTCCCACATCTACACCAATTTCAACACCGACTACTGGTAAGATTGAGAAAGAGTACACATTTCACTTGGCTTTTGTAATACCAAACAGCTCCAACCAAGGGATATATGCTGCAAAATTTGCAGAATTGGTAAAGAAAAAGTCTGGAGGGAAAATACACATTGTGGTACATCCAGCAGGAGAGTTAGGAGGCTCTGAAACTGCTTATATTGAAGCTATGCAAGCTGGTACCTTAGATATGGCAACAATAGCAACAGCTCCTGTATCGCAATTTAGTGACGCCTTGGTGGTTTTCGATATTCCATTTCTATTCGCTAAACAAGAAGACGTGATAGCTTATAGAGATAGTAATCTAGCAAAACAAAAATTCAAAGAACTTGAACAAGCTGGTCTGAAAGTCCTTTCCGTTCATACTTTTGCTCCGAGAGGTCTATTCACAAGAGTTCCCGTAAATAACCCAGAAGATATAAATGGATTAAAACTTAGGACTATGAAAACCAAGCCACATGTCGACGGCTTTGAAGCATTAGGAGCAGTAGTCTCAACTCTTCCATTTGGAGAGGTTTATACCGCCCTCCAAACCGGGGCAGTCGACGGAAACAATGATGATGCTAGAAATTATATCGCAGTAAAATTTTACGAAGTAGCGCCATATTGGTACAATATCAGATTCAACTATAATCCACTTGTACATTTGATGAGTAAGAAACTGTTTGACAGTCTACCACCAGAAGTACAGAAAATTCTTTTGGAATCTGCAAAAGAAGCAGCAGATTGGGAGATTGAGTATTACAACAAATTAATTGAAAAAACGATCAAGGAAGATTTCCCCAAACATAACGTAAAATACACTGAGTGTAGTGATAAGGATTGGAGAACCCTTCAAAAAACCGTTCTTTTAAAGATTCTACCAGAGTACAAGGATAAGATTGGTATAGAGTCGCTAAAATGGATTGCTGATAGAGACTCGAATGTTAAGGAGATTTTAAAAACTCTTGGGTATATCTAAACAGGAGTGATCGTATACGACAATTAAAAGCATAAATCACAAGCTTGGGAGATTGGAAGAGGGAGTATTGCTTGTATGCATTCCTCTTTTAATCTCCCTAATTTTTATTGAAGTAATATTTAGATATTTGATTAAAATTACATTGGGATGGTACTCTGAAATGACAACAATATTATATATGTGGTTAATATTTATTGGTGTCGCTTACACTTACAGAGTAAACAGACATCTGAGCCTAGTATTATTTGTTGAGAGAATAAAAAATATTAAAATTAAGAATTTTATATTCTTTATCTCAGAAGTTTTTGTGTTGGTCTCATCTTTATACATTCTTTATTTTGGTTTTATAATTGTCTCTGAGCAGTTTAGCAGAGGGTTTAAGACTATGTATTTCGGTATTCCCATGTATGTTGTCTCTTTTGTGATTCCTATCTCTGGAGTTTTAATATTAATAACCTCAGGTTCCAAAATAGTTTATTTGTTAAAAATGAAAAGTAATGGTGAGAGATAATGGATGCGATCTCCATTTTACTGGTATTGGCATTACTTTTTGTAATTTTACTGGTTTTAGGGTTACCAGTAGCTTTCGCATTGTTCCTCTCATCCTTATTAGCAGCTCTTTTTTCAGGAATAGGTCCACTAATAATTGTACAACAGTTTATTGTTCCTTTCACTAACGAGTCTCTACTTGCAATATTTACATTTGTGGCCTTAGGGGTTTTTATGGATAAAATTGGTGTGGCTAAAGATTTAATCGATTTTTTTGATGACTTAGTTGGCCACTTTCATGGTGGGTTAGGCGTAACGTCTGTCATCACGAGTACGTTCTATGGTACACTTACCGGATCTGTTACTAGTACAGTAGCTGGAATTGGTGCTATAACAATTCCTGAAATGAGAAAAAAAGGATATTCTAGCAGTTTTTCAACTGGGATAATAGCTACTGCAGGAATTCTGGGATCTCTCATACCACCCAGTATAGTAGGTATAATCTATGGAGTTACAACAAACATATCTATCATAGGTGTTTTTATGGCTACGGTTGGCCCAGCGATCATCTACACCATTTTGCTTAGTTTTATGATAATACTCATTTCTAGGAGGAGGGGATACAGGGGAAGAGAGAAAAGAGTCAACTTATCTGCTATCTCTAAGCATTTTTTAAGAGTTTTTCCAGCCCTGATGATCCCGCTGAGTGTTTTAGGGAGCATTTATCTTGGAATCTCATCACCAACTGAGGCAGGTGTTGTTGGTACGGTGGCTGTATTGGTATTGGGGCTCACATATTATAAAAGTATAGATCTTTCCACACTAAGGTCTGCAATACTTGAAACTAGTATTGTAACATCTATCGTGATGTTCTTAATTGCTAGTTCATACACTTTAAGCTATATTTTAACATTTACAGGTATCCTTAAGCAATTCACCGGATTTCTTTTATCTGTTTCTCCAAATATTATAATAATGCTTTTATTAATAAATATGCTCCTTTTATTTTTGGGTTGTATAATGGATGCAACCCCCATAATTATACTTCTTGCACCAACAATAAGCATAACCTTAGCACAATTAGGAATGCATCCATTACATATAGCAGCAATATTTCTGTTCAATGTGTTAGTCGGCTTAATCACCCCACCTGTTGGTACTGCTTTGTTTACGGCATGTGCTATAAGTGGTGATAGGGTAGAGAAGGTAGCAAAAGATATGCTTCCTCTTTTTATTTGCGCTTTATTGACATTGCTCCTTACAACATATATACCAAAGATATCTCTTTATATCCCACAAGTTCTTGGTCTGATATAATCATATAATTATATTTTAAATTTATGTGTCCATTTAATTGTATCGACAACAAAAGAAACATGCATGGTGTTAATGCCTGTTTTCACGCCTTTCAAAGATTTGATTTTTTTATTTATAAAGCGTCCCAATTCTTTCGGATCTCTAGCAATAACATTAAACACAATGTCATGATCACCTGTAGTCGTGAAAACTATCTGGGTTTCTTCGTACTCGCCAATTTTTCTTGCCACCTCATCCATGAAATTTGGATCTACCGATATACCTACCCACGAAATGCAATTATATCCTAATTTTCCGGGATCTAAAATTGCGGCAAAGGTTTTAATGTAACCAGCCTCGGTTAATTGCTTTACTTTTGAATGGACAGTACTTTTTGAAATACCAACTTTTTTAGCAATATCGTCATAAGTTATTCTGGAATCCTCTTGTATTAGTCTTAAAATTTGTATGTCAACCTCAGAAAGCGAATTTTTGCTCTTGGTCTCTCTCTTGCTCCTCCTCATTATTGACAGAAGAAGGGCAGGATATATTAATTTTTTGACCAAGGGGTTTGAGAAGTTAGTTATTATGGAAGAATCTTCTCACCAATACACCATTCTCTATTTAGAAGATTTTTGAGTCCTTCTTTAATTTTATAAGGTAGAACAAAGTTAGAAGGTATAGTATCTCGAGAAATGAATGTATCTACAATCGATTAGTACTTGCCGAACTTAATTAAGAAATTTTGTTTAATTCTCGAACATTTTTAATCAATTTGGATATTCAAAAAATAAAAATCGGTAAAATGAGCTTTTTAATGAACTTTTTTCGAAAAATTTATATATTTAAGCGCTCAAGGGTTAGATAAGGTGATAAAATTGAGTTTGGAAACAATTATCCAAACGATTTTTACACGAAGAAGTATAAGAAAGTTTAAAGACGCAGAAGTTCCTAATGACCTTCTAGAAAAGGTTTTAGAGGCTGGGAGGTGGGCCCCCTCTGGAGAAAACGCTCAACCTTGGAGATTTATTATTGTAAAAGAAAAAAGAAAAAGAGAAATTTTAGGAAAAATAGCAGCAAATGGGAGTGGACGAAGGTTCAAAGCAGAATACATATCTGGGAAAATGGAAAGAAGGCTGTCAAAGTTCAAAAGTGAAGAAACGAAAAAAAGAGTCTATCGAAGGTTAATCTCTGGAGAGGTTTCTGCATTTTTAAAAGATGCACCTGTGCTGATAGTTGTAATCAGCAGGCGAGATGTATGGGATGCTCCTTATGATTGCTCTGCAGCCACAATGAATATCCTGTTAGCGGCCCATTCACTTGGATTGGGTGCCTGTTGGGTGGTCGCACCAACAGCAGACGTCAGGGACGAACTCAAAGTAAAAGAACTCTTGAGAATACCAGATGAGTATACGGTCTATAATGTCGTTGCATTGGGATACCCCGATGAGCAACCGAAACCGCGGCCGAGGCTCCCCCTTAATGAAATCGTTTTTTACGAAGAATTTGGAAGGGGGTGGAAAACTTATGAGTAATGGTGCAGATTTAATTAGCTACTTTAATTCACTATTTGAAGGGTTAAAAAAGGAGTTCTATTCTCAGCGTGGTGAGGGTACAAGATTTAGAACTTTGCTAATTGGAGTGGATCATTTTGCTAAGAAACTTGAGAGTATTGAAGAAGAAGATGAGGATAAATTTTTCACCAAACTAAGCGAGAAAATTAAAAAAATAGGAATTGTGGGAAATGTAAACATAACCATAGGTCCCCTTCAAACATTTGAATATTTTCCGATAAAAGGCAGTTTAATAAATGCAAATGTTAAAAACTGTATACATTATTCTGTTGATAAAAAACTAGTTGATGAAAAAGTTCCGCCAGTAGTTTTTTGCCCAATTGCAAACATTATCATGTATTTTGCTATGACTCGATTTGAAGGTCCTAAAGTAGAATCTGAGCTAGTTTCAGTCGATATATCTGAAAGGGGATGCACCATAGAAATTGCTGTCATCAGTGAGAATGGGGGAGAGGGATAAAAATGGTCAGATTATACGAGTATCAAGGAAAGGAAATTTTGAAAAAAGAAGGAATACCTGTTCCAAGTGGTGGTGTAGCATCAAGCCCTGAGGAAGTAAAAATGCTTGCAGAAAAATTAGGTAAACCAGTAGTTATTAAATCACAAATCTTGGCCACAGGACGCTTTAAGGCTGGTGGGATAAAGTTTGCAAACAGCCCCCAAGAAGCAAGATCTTTAGCAAATGAGTTACTTGACAGCGAAATAAAGGGCTTTAAAGTAGAGAAAGTACGAGTTGAAGAGCAAATAGATATTGTGAAAGAGTTCTACTGCAGCGTAATTATTGTGTCATCCTATAAGATCAAAGCACCGGTTTTGATGTTTTGTACTGAGGGTGGAGTAGATGTGGAAGAAGTTGCAACATCTCATCCCGAGAAGGTAATGTCTATGTCAATTGATGTACTCGAAGGCATTAAAAAAGAAAACGTTCAAGGCGCATTGTCTAAAATTGATTTAGATTCACAACTTGTAGAACCAATTTCTGACGTTTTGTTTAGATTGTACAATGTGGCCAGAAAATATGATGCTTTAACAGTCGAAATAAATCCTCTTGTGCTAACAAGGGATGGTAAGATCCTTGCTGTAGATTGTAGATTTATAATTGACGACTCGTCAACGACTCGTCATCCTGAATTAGAATTTGAAGTTCCGCGCGACACCTCCAAGCCACTTACAGAGCTAGACAAAATAGCATGGAAAATAGAGGAAAACGACTATAGGGGTGTAGCATACTTCATGCAGTTAGCTTCGATAGATGAAATTAAAAAAGGTGGATATGTGGGTTTTCACGGGATGGGTGGAGGTGGAGCAATGCTGGGTGCCGATGCATTAACCAGACATGGAATGAAAATAGCCAATTACGCCGATAGCAGTGGAAATCCACCCGCCAGTAAAGTATATCGTCTTGCAAAAGTTATACTCTCTCTGCCCGGAATAGAAGCGTATGTTGCATGTAGTCCAAATATAGCCAGTCAAGAAATGTGGCATACTGCTCGCGGTCTTGTAAAAGCATTCAGAGAAGACTTAAAGGATAAACTTGGTTTTCCAGTAGTGGTGTTGTGGGCTGGAAACAAAGAACATGAAGCAACTCAAATCTTAACTGAATGGTGCAAAGACTTGCCTATTAAACTTGAAGTTTATGGGCGTGATTACATTTACGAGCTTGATTTTATAGCCCGGAGGGTCAGAAGCCTTATCGATGAGTATAGAAAGATAAGAGGTGAAGGGTGATGAAAAATGAGTGAAATAAGGTTCAAGACGAGAACAGGTGAAGTAATAATAGATGTAAGTAAATGTAAATCTTGCACAACGTATGCCTGCGTCAAAGCCTGTAGCTTATACGGTCGTAGCCTTTACAGTATTCGTAATGGTAGAATCACATTGGTTGATCCAGAAAATGCAGAACGATTATGCATTGAGGATCTAGCCTGCGAACAAGACTGTCAAATGTATGGTAATGGAGCGATTGTGATAAACCTTCCATTTCCGGAACTTGAAGAATATAGGCTTAAAATCCGGCAAAACTAGGGGAGGATACAAGATGGCAATAATATTGGATGAGAACACACGTGTGTTGATTCAGGGTATAACAGGACGTGAAGGACAGGCTAGATCAAGATTCATGCTTGAATATGGAACAAAAGTAGTCGCTGGAGTAACACCCGGTCGTGGTGGAACAGAAGTTTGGCATATACCCGTCTACAATACAGTCAAAGAGGCTATTGAAAATCGTGGACCGATTGACCTTACCGTCACATTTGTACCAGGTCCACTTGTAAAGGATGCTGTATTTGAAGCTCTTAATGCTGGGATTGAGAAAGTAGTAATGCCTGTAGAGCGTGTCCCGGTTTACGATGCTCTTGAAATTATTGCATATGCTAGGAGAAAGGGAGCAACAATTATCGGTCCTGGGTCTTTAGGCTTAATCAGTCCGGAAAAAGCAGTAGCAGGATGGATAGGTGGTACAGAAGAGCTTGCAAAAGAAGTTTTTAGAGCTGGCCCAGTAGGGGTGTTGTCTCGCAGTGGGGGTCAGACTACTACAGTTTGTTGGGCGATTACACGGGAAGGTTTAGGTGTTAGTACAGCCATCCATGTCGGTTCAGAACCAGTAGTGGGTATCACTTTTGCAGAAGCTCTACCACTATTTGAAAAAGATAACGAAACACAAGCGGTGGTCTTATTTGGTGAAATTGGTGGAACTGCTGAGGAAGATTCTACAGAATTAATCAAATCAGGTAAATTCACCAAACCACTTGTAGCATATATTGCAGGTGCGTCCGCTCAATCTGGAATTAGATACTCTCATGCAAGTGCTATCATAGAGGGTGGGAAAGGAGATGCCCAGAGTAAAATAAAGGCTCTTTCAGGGGTAGGGGTACAGGTGGTGTCTTCTCCCAAAGACCTAGCACCAACTGTTAAAAGGATACTCAAGAGGTGATTAATGTGAAAGTATTGAGGAGTATATTATTTGTCCCTGGAAATAACATGAGAATGATTACGAAAGCCTGTACACTACCAGCAGATGCCATAACTTTGGATTTAGAAGACGCCGTACCTTTCTCTGAAAAAGAGACAGCTCGTATATTTATAAAAGATTCTATAAAGATGGTGAAAGATAGTGGTACAACAGTCATTGTAAGGGTAAATGGTTGGTCAACAGGATTGATCGAGGAAGATTTGAAGTTTGTAATACGCGAGGGATTAGACTGTATAATGCTTCCAAAGGCAGAATCTAAAAACGATGTAACTCAATTAGATTTACTCCTATCTAAATTAGAAAAAGAAAGGAATTTAGAATCCAATAGCGTGGGTATAATACCGACTATCGAGACTGCTAAGGGTGTCATGAATGCATGGGAAATAGCAACAGCAAGTCGGAGGAATATTGGGATAACCTTTGGCGCAGTTGATTTTACACGTGATTTGGGTGTTTCTCCTTCAAAAGAGGGAATCGAAATTTTATACCCTAGAGCACATATAGGTATAGTTGCAAGAGCTGCTAAGATCCCGGCAATCGATACAGTTTTTACGGATTTAATAGATCGCAAGGGGTTAGAAGAAGATTGTAAACTAGCCAAACAACTTGGCTACAGTGGTAAAAACGTAATACATCCCACTCAAATAGAACTAGTCAATAAGATTTTTGCTCCGACTCAAGAAGAGGTTGAATGGGCTAAAAAAGTTGTTCCAGCTTTTGAAGAAGCAAGTAAAAAAGGTTTAGGAGCAATTTCTGTTGATGGACGGATGGTAGATCTGCCAGTTTACGAGCAAGCAAAGAACGTCTTGGCTTTAGTAAAAGCTATTAAGGAGATCGAGAGCAAGAAGAGTGATATAAAGTTTGTTAACATCTATAGATATTATTCAAAGCATTAAACCTTAGTTTTAAAAATGGAGAGTGAATTGGGGGATTATCATGATAACTGCAGAGCTTATTGAAGAGGTCGCAACTAAACTTTTTAGAAATGCTGCAACGACACTGCCTGAAGATGTTATTGAAAAAATCAAGGAATCTCATAAAAATGAGATGAGTCCTATTGCAAAAGCACACTTAGAAGCTATAATTAAAAGTGTTGAAATTGCAAAAAAAAGAGGTAAACCGCTCTGCCAAGACACAGGAATTCCCTACTTTTTTGTTAAGATGGGCCTTAGTGTTAGAATACAAGGCGATTTAGAGAAAGCAATATCAAATGCGGTAATGAAAGTAACAAAAGAGTTACCACTCAGAGAAAATGTCATTCATCCACTTACTAAAGCAAATACTGGCACTAACACAGGATGGGGAGTTCCACATATACATTATGAGGTAGACCCTAGTTCAGATTTTATAGAAATAACGGCTATTCCTAAGGGATTCGGATCTGAAGCAAAATCGAGTTTAGTGTGGATAACTACTAGCCACGATATACCTGAGGCCATAACAAGGTGTGTGTTGGATCAAGTGGTTGCTGCTGGTGGAGATCCATGTCCACCAACAATAATTGGTGTAGGTGTTGGCGGATTTGCTGATACAGCTCTAAATCTAGCAAAAAAAGCTCTATTCCGAAATCCAATAGGATCTCACCATCCAGATCCACTAGTTGCAGAGTTAGAAGATCGGATATTTAAAGCCGTGAACTCTACAGGCATCGGCCCAATGGGTACAGGAGGAGAAACTACTGTGCTAGCAGTCCATGTCGAAATTAGTGGCTCACACACAGCTGTTGTACCGGTTGGGATAACATTTCAGTGTTGGGCTGCAAGATACTCTAAAGCAGTAATATACAACAATGGAGAAGTTAGATACTTGACACATTCAGAGCTAGGTGAGAAGTAGGAGGTGCAAATATGTCTAAGGAAGTATATATTCAGACTCCTGTTAGTTTTGAGGATGTATCTTCACTCGAAATTGGGGATATCGTATATATTACAGGTAGAGTTTACACAATGCGGGATATGGGACACGAAAGAGCACTAAAAATGTTAAAAAACAAAGAAAAATTACCATTTGATTTAAAAAATGGTATCCTATGGCATTGTGGACCAATAATCAGGCAAAAAGACGATAAATGGGAAGTCGTTGTTGCCGGCTCTACCTCTAGCTCTCGATTTACACAACTTACGGCTGAACTTGTAAAATTGACAGGATTACGCTGTGTTGTTGGCAAAGGTAACATGGGTGCTGAAATGGTAAACGCAGGAAAAAGGTATGGGGCAGTATATCTAATCAGCACTGGAGGCGCAGCATCACTATATGCAAACTCTGTAGAAGAGGTTGAAGAAGTTCATTGGCTTGACTTAGGAATGCCCGAAGCTATTTGGGTCATGAGAGTAAATGAGCTTGGTCCGCTAATAGTAGGAATAGACACTCAAGGAAATTCGCTTACGAATAAAACGATGGCCGAAGTCACCACTAAACTAAATCAAATTGCTAGAAAATCTGGAGTAGATCTATCAAAAACTTATGTGTGGTGGCCCAAGCAAAAGACTATCGGTAGTGAGAAATTTTACTGATGCAAAATCCTCTTTAATTTTTTAGAAAAATGATTTTTTTATTTCCTAATATTTTGAAAATTAATCTAGTTTATTTGAATTTAACTGGAAAAAAGTCGATTTATTGGAAAAATCAAAAATCTTATATACCATAATGGAAATATAACGAACAATGTTCGGAGGTGGTGAAATGGATGAATTCACTTTTGATGAAAAAATTCGGGAATATAAAGTTGGGAGAACCCTAACAGTTAGAAGGGTAGAGGAGTTAAATTCAAAGGATTACTTTTACAAGGTGTTGAAAGAAAACCCTAACATTCGTAAAATTTACCCTGGCATTGAAAATAATCTGCTTGAAGGTGCAATCGACCATCATATTCATTCATATCCTGATTTTGTTTATAGGACCCAAGATATGTTTGAGATTGCATTAGACGCGGCAAAAGCGAAAATGAGAGCAGTATGTTTTAAAGATCATTATAACCTGACCGCTAACTGCGCTTACTTGGTTCAAAGATATATTGATGAGTTAGTCGATAAAGAAGAACTTGATCATAGAATCGAAGTTTATGGGGGAATTGGTCTCAATTTTAGTATTGACCCTGAAATAGTCAAAAAAGCGGTAGAATACCCAAATATGAAAATGGTTTGGTTTCCTACATTCAATTCTGCAGGATATCTTAGAGGGGCAGGAAAAAGCGGAGGATTGCCATTAATTGATTCCAATGATAACGTTCTTCCTGAAGTTGAACAAATAATGGAAATTGCTGCTAAAAACAAAATTGGAATCGGTTTCGGCCATACTGACTTTAAAGAGCTTAGACCTTTAGCCGAAAAGGCAGAGGAAATAGGTGTAAGAGCAGTATTAGATCATCCTCTTCTTGAGCTTAATAAGCTGACACTCGATGAAATAAGGGAGCTTTCAACATTTAAGACAACCTATGTAGGGGTTTACTGCCAGCCGATGATTCCAAGTCTTTATCAGCCTGTTGCTGATCCTTCTGAGACAATAAAAGTAATTGAAGAGATTGGATCTGATAAATGTATTATCGCCAGTGATTTTGGCCAGGTATTGCATATCGATACAATAGATGGAATTAGGATTTTTATCAGAGCTTTGTTAGGCTTTGGTATTTCGGAGAAAGAAATAGAGACCATGATTAAATATAACCCTGCTAAATTACTCTACCTAATATGAGAATTCAATTATATTTTGTGTGATAAAATGAAAGAGCTTAGTGGGGGAAAAGAATCAGTTACTATCGAAGAAGCGGTGAATATGATAAAAGATGGGGATCACATTGCACTTAGTGGATTTGCTATTACAAGAAATGCAATTTCAATTACACATGAAATCATAAGGCAAAGAAAAAGAAATCTTACGGTTTCTCAGTCTGTTGGTAGCATGGAATTAGATTTGTTAGTTGGTGCCGGGTGCGTGAAGGAGATAAATTATGGGGGCGGCTCTCTTGACCGATATGGTCAGTTGAATTGGGTAAATAAAAGCATCGAAGATGGCACAATAAATGCTCATGAATATAGTTACCTCTCGATGATATTCAGATTTCTAGCTGGAGCGATGGGTTTATCATTTATGCCCATCAAATCACTGATCGGTTCAGATATTCTCAGAAAACTTGAGAGCAAAGGTGAGGCTAAGGAGTTTAGTTGTCCCTTTTCTGGAGAGAAATACATTTTAGTTAAAGCATTAAAACCTGATATAGCAATAATACATGCGCAAAAAGCAGATTCTAATGGTAATGTTTTCCTTATGGGACCTAAATTTGAGGTTCAAGAATTGGCAAGAGCAAGTGAAAAGATAATTGTGGTTGTAGAAGAGATATCATCTGATACCTTAAATCACGAATTTGTGACGATTCCTGGATATTTAGTAGATTTATTGGTGCACCAACCCTTTGGTGCATATCCAACTAATCTTTATGGTTATTACTATCAAGATCCTGAACATATAAAACTGTATGTAGAGTCTTCTAAAGATCCCGAAAAGTTTGAAAAATATTTAAATGAATACATTTTAAGCTCAGATAATTTTTTTGAGTTTCTAAGAAAATCAACTACTCTTAAAAGGCTAGCGTATTTAGAGTCACTTGCAAAAAGATTACTTTAACCTTTATTTGAGGTGAGACGGTGGTAAAATATAGTACTGAGGAATTAATGGTTGTAACCGGAGCAAGAAAAATAAGGGATGGAAATAATGTTATGGTAGGGATTGGATTGCCTATGGCTTCTGCTATACTGGCAAAAAAAACACATGCGCCCAATGCAAACATATTCTTGGAGCTTGGAGTACTAAATCCAAATTCTTCAGATTTTGGAGTTGGACTTGCAGACATTAAAGCTTGGCAAGGTGCAGAACTGTTGACAAGTGCATTAGATGTGTTAGGGATGTTACTACATTCAGGAAAAATTGACGTAGGGTTTTTGGGAGCCTTGGAAGTTGACGAGTTGGGAAACATCAACACGACTCAAGTCGAACTTGAAAGGGGGAAAATTAAACATTTTACTGGGAGTGGAGGTGGAAATGATATTGCGTCTTTAGCAAAGAGAATTGTGGTAGTAATGAGACATCAAAAAAGAAAGTTGAGGAAAAAGGTATCGTATATCACTTCACCAGGGTATATCGACGGTAAAGAACGACAAGAAGCAGGATTAAGAGGTGGAGATATAGAAATAGTTACAGATATGGCAGTATTTAAATTTAACAAAAAAATAAAAAAAATGACGATCTCTAGCATCCATTCTGGAGTAAATTTAGACGATGTAGTTGAGAATACTGGTTTTCAGTTTGTTATTCCACCTAAAGTGGATATTACCCCTGAACCCACTGAGTCTGAACTAAAAATCCTACGTGATGAAATTCCTCGAGAAATATATACAAAATAATTCAAAAATCATAAGAGAGGATTTTTATGGAATTGCATGATATTGTGATTGTTGGGGGAGGATTGGCAGGCTTAAGGGCTGCAATCGAGGCAGCTGAATCAAATAAGAATGTTTCAATTGCTATTGTCTCTAAAGTTTATCCAATTAGATCTCATTCTGTGTGTGCGGAAGGTGGGACTGCAGCTGCACTTAGAGAAAACGATTCTCCAGAACTTCATGCATGGGACACTGTAAAAGGTGCAGATTTTTTAGCCGATCAAGACGCGGTTGAATTATTCTGTAAATTAGCTCCAAAAGAGATTTTAAGACTTGATAACTGGGGGTGTCCTTGGAACAGAACTGAAGATGGAAAAATCGCCCAGAGACCATTTGGAGGGCATAGCGTACCTAGAACAGTATTTGCAGCAGATAGGGTAGGTCTACATGAGACTCACACACTATACGAACGCACATTGATGTATGAAAACATAACATATTATAACGAATATTTTACCACGAATCTAGTTGTGGAAGATGATTGTGTAAAGGGTTTGACTGCTATTGATCTTAGAACAGGAGAGTTGGTTCTATTCAATGCGAAAGCAATTATCTTGGCTACCGGCGGTGCAGGCAGAATATATGATTTTACTACTGTATCTCATATTGTAACCGGGGATGGAATTGCGATAGCTTATAGAAATGGAGTTCCTTTGAAGGACATGGAGTTCTTCCAATTTTTCCCCGTAGGTTTAATTCCTTCAGGCATTGGTATCACAGAAGCGGCCAGGGGTGAAGGTGGTTATTTGCGCAATAGATTTGGAGAAAGATTCATGAAAAAATATGCTCCCCAAATGATGGAACTTGCTCCACGAGACATTGTTACAAGAGCAGTAGCAACCGAGATACGTGAAGGACGGGGATTTAAGGGACCTTACGGGGATTATGTGGTTTTAGATTTAACACATCTTGGAGAAGAGAAAATAAACGAGAGGTTACCTCTAATAAGGGAGATGTGCATCAAGTTTGCAAATGTAGACCCCGTAGAAGCTCCTGTTCCAATAAGGCCTATTGCTCATTATACGATGGGTGGGATAGACACGAATATGTGGTGTGAAACCAAAATCAATGGATTATTCGCAGTAGGCGAATGTGCGTGTATCAGCATTCATGGAGCGAACAGGCTTGGCTCGAACTCAACTACGGAATGCTTAGTATTTGGAGCTATTGCAGGGAAAAGAGCCGTCACCTTCTGTGAGAACAAACAATTTAAAAGAATACCCTCTAAAGTTTATGAAAATGAAGAAAAAAGACTTTTTGATGAGTTACTTGGAAAAGAAGGTGATGAGAGTGTTGGGCAAATAAAAAAAGAAATGCAGACGACAATGGATGGAAAAGTGGGAGTTTTTAGGAATGAGAAAGATCTATTGAATGCTCTGAAAAAAATAAAAGAACTGAAAATGAGATTCAACCAAATTCAGATTGTGGATAAAGGGAGGCAGTTCAACACAGATATGATAAGTGCCATAGAACTTAGTTTTATGCTTGATTTAGCCGAAGTTATTACTATGGGAGCACTAAAAAGAACAGAAAGCAGAGGAGGACACTTTAGAGAAGATTATCCAGAACGAGATGATAAAAACTGGCTTAGACATTCTCTTGCCTATTATTCCACAGATGGACCTACTTTCAGCTATAAACCAGTTACGATTACGAAATGGCAGCCAGTAGAAAGAAAGTATTGAGGGATTAAGATGACCTCAATAAAAGGAACCTTTAGAGTTAAAAGGTTTGACGGTAAAAGAAAGTGGTATCAAGAGTATGAAATAGACTTTAGACAGAGTATGACCGTTCTTGATGGCTTGTGTTATATTAAAGACTTTATAGATCCATCCCTTTCTTTCAGAGCCTCCTGCAGAATGGGAATATGTGGTAGCTGTGCGATGAAGATAAATGATAAACCCAGACTTGCATGTGAAACTCAGATTCTCCATTTAAACTCCTCAAAAATAAAAATTGAGC
>Ga0209426_1000641_pt1 | contig 31319 bp, 33 predicted proteins | sample Deesub1362B_J571_FD_187697 | JGI IMG/M metagenome (GOLD analysis project Ga0209426, IMG submission 187697) | Deep oceanic, basalt-hosted subsurface ecosystem from Juan de Fuca Ridge flank, Pacific Ocean, CORK Borehole 1362B_J2.571 (SPAdes)... ...
AGAAAATGACTTTTCCTTTTGCGATGCCAGCGTAGGCACGAGTTAGGATGGATGCTGAGCCTATTTTTTCATAGCTTAACCATCTAAAAAGTTCACCGAATCCAGGCAGCGTCTTTTCCATGGATGGCTTTACGGCTTCAATAGTTACATCTTTAGGGCTTATCCCTGTCCCGCCAGAGAAGACAATTACGTCTACGTTCCCAGAGTCTAAGGCTTTTGTAAGTGCTGATTGGATAAGTTTTTGGTCGTCTGGAAGTAGAGTGTGAAAAACAAGTTGATGTCCGGCTTGGGCTATAAGTTGGCTCATTAACTCGCCTGATTCATCCTTAACCTTTTTTCCGGCCTTAAATGTTTGATACCGGGAAGTGCTACATATGAAGATCCCGAACCGGAGTTTACGTAAAGCTTGTTTTTTGTGTTCTTGGGCGGTTTTACTCATTTTAGTTTTTCCTCTTGGCTTTCAGTTTTTATTTTACGGGTTACTTGAATTTTCTCAATAGTTGTGAATGGATATTGCCCAGTAGTGTTTTTCTCATACTGTTTCACCATGTCCCAAATAGTCAATAGAGCCACAGTGGTAGCAACTAATGCTTCCATTTCCACTCCTGTTTGCGCCCGTGTTCGAACAGTTGAGGTCACGGTTATGGTGGTTTCATCCTTTACTTTAATCTCTATTTTTACGTTTGTCAGTGGTAACGGATGGCACAGCGGGATAATGGCAGAAGTATTTTTCGCTGCTAAAATTCCAGCGATTTTAGCTGTGTATAAAGGGTCACCTTTTTCTATTTTGCCCTTCTTGATAAGTTCGATTGTTTCGGCTCTTAACTTCAGCTTTCCAACGGCAACGGCCTCACGGAAGACCGCAGGTTTCGTTGTTATGTCAACCATGCTCATGGGCGGTCCTAACCTCCCTTTGCTTTGAAATTTTGAAGGGATAGCTGCCCCTTCAGTTTTTCTGAATCTTCCTTAGAAGTTTTATCACATCGTTCCAGAGTTCCAATGCTTAATGCTTGACGCTGGAGGGTATTCAAACAGTTTCGTATATCTGTCAATGCATTCTCGATTGTTTTAAGTGATGAATTTATCGTTTGTATTTGCTTGTAAAACTGCTCAAAGAAAGGTTTTGTTTCTTGAGGAACCTTAATAGTTAGGATCTGCTCTCGTGTTTCGCACGTTAAACGCATTTTTAATAAAGTGTCAATAAGTGGAGAGGGACTCTCCTGTATTTCCTTAGTTAGGATTAAGAAGTCAGAACCATCAGTTAGAGCCTTTCGAAGTTGGTCAAAGGCCAAGCGAGAATTGGCAAGCGGGTCAGCGGTTTTCTGAAGCAGAATATCCTTAAAGGTTATAAGGGTCTGCGTAAAATTTTGGCAGCGCCTTTCGATGGTATAGGCTTTTTCTGGTTTAAGCATTAGAAGCATTTCCTTCACCTGTTCAGCTAACTCCAAAAGCTGATTTATGTCAGTTTTCGTATTCTCCAAAAGTTCTTTTGGAGGGATTCTTTCAGAAATTTTTCCAGTAGCTACTTCTGTGGCGAATTTCTGTAGAATTTTTTCAAAGAGGCTTATTTTTGTCCCGAGATCTTCCGGTCTCAATTTTGTCTTCCTCTCATTGTTCGTTATGCTTATTTGAAGTTTGCTCCCAAACTTCAAAAAGCATTCTTATAGCCTTCACCTTTGGGTTTTCGTCGTTAAGCCTATAAATACGTATTCTCCCAAACCGTTTCTGTTTAACCAAGTTAAGTTTCTCCAGAAGCTGCAAATGGTTGATTGCCGTGGCATAGTTTAGCCCGGTGCGTTTAACTATCTCCGATAGATGAAGTTTATCCATTTTTGTTAGAACCTTTAGGATTCGAAGCCTTCCTTTTGAAGAAAGGGCTTCATCAACAGGGATCATCCTGCAGTCTCCTCGTTTAGACTTTTGTAAAGTTCCTTTTCCAACATTTCAGCGGGAATCCACGGTAGAGAGATTAGGGTAGTTCTTCCCTTAGTTTTCACTTGAGCCTTACGCGTTTTAAGGATCCCCATAACTGCAAGTTTCTGTAAGTATTCCCAGAGCTTAGTGTGTCTTCGCGGTTTTTCGTCAAGTTCCTCGCATACAACTTTGTAAGCTTCTTCGGCTTCACCCGTTGAGAGAAAAGCTTTTCCAGTTTGATTAAAGGCTTTGGCTATCCCCAGTAGAAAAAGTCTTTCGTGAAGGCTTAGGGAAACAATGTCGCTTTTTCTTATGTTTGGATATATGCTTGCAGCCGCCATCCTCACGCATTCAGGGGTGACAAGATTTAGCTGGTTGGCATCCGCATATTTGCCCGCCCGCCATAGTAATTCAATAGCATAACGAGCGTTTCCCCTTTCAGCTTCAGCTAACTCTGCTACAAGGCTGATCGTGTCCGATGGAACTGTGTTTGGTTTAAAGGCTAACTCTACCCGATCATTTAATATGTCCTCTAACTGTTGTTTGGAGTATTCATCTAAAACGATGATATTATGTTGAAGGGTGCTCCGTGTGCTTTCATCCAGCTTTTCTAGAGTTTCCAATCTGCGAAGTATACATATAAGCGAAAGCCTGTGCGGGCTATGGGGAGAACGAGATTCTTGTAGGCGAGTAAGCTGATAAACTGGGTCAGAGCCTGCCTTCTGTATTAGGTATTCTAACTCGTCGAGAGCGAGAATTACGTGGGTGTTTTCATCATCTAAAACTTGCATTAAAGTTTGCAAGAGTTCTTCTAGCGAGTAACCACGCACTGGAAAATTTGGATAAAAATGGTGTAAAATTTTTTGTAAAATGTAACTCATGTTTCCCCTATATTCGCGGCAATTTGCATGCACATAATGTAAATTAATGTTTCTTCTTCTCGCCTCTCTAAGTAGTTGCAAACCAAAGAATTGAGCTAAAACAGTTTTTCCAGTACCGACCCTTCCGGCAATCAGAACGCGTTGACTCATCTTCCCTGGAAAGCGGAGAATAAAGCTGAAAAATTGACTTAGCAGGTTGAGCTCCGTCAACCGATGGAGTAGCCTTGAAGGAATATAATTAATGTCGAGTTTTGTTTCGTCCCTGAATAGTGTGTAATATCCTAACAATGGAGTATTCCCAAAATAAACTACAGTTGGACTCATTAAAACGTTTATATTTATAAACAATAGTCTAATATAGTTTCTAGATTTTTGTTCTAGAATATTACCATACGAGAAATAATAGATTAAATGAAACACGCCTTAAAAGCACGCAACCCCCCTTCTAGCATAGAAAACTCTTCTAAAAGAGGCATATAGAATTGAACCCATGGGGGCCAAACCCGGGACAAAAACGTAGGGATAAGTTATACATAATAGCTGAAATTTTGGAGATAGCCCGAGAGGGAACACTAAAAACCCAGATAATGTACAGGGCAAACCTTAGTTTCACACAGTTAAACCAGTATTTAGACTTGCTCACAAAGATAAAGCTGTTGAGTATAACTAAGGAAAACGAGAAGAGAGTATATACCACGACAGAAAAAGGAATGAAGTATTTACAGAATTACAGGGAGATAACCAAGCTTCTCACGCCTGAAAATCCCAAAAACGGCAACACAAAAATTCCGCCGCCCCACCTGCTTAAGAAAAATAGTTTTTAGCACACTTTATTATTTTTCAAGCAGATAGCCACGTAATCCTTTAAACCTTCGCTAACCAGTTCAGAAACGTCTAACCCAGCTATTTGCAGCAAGGCTTTAAACTCCTTTATCGAAAAACTCTTTTTTAATCCCGTGATAACAATTTTTGCGCCATGTTTGGAAACACGCTTGATTTCTTCCAATGTTTGAACTGGTTCAGGCATGTTTTGTAGTAAAGTGAAGACGAAGATAATATGAAAAAGTTCATCTCTAAATGGCATGTGGTCTGCGTCCGCCCTGATTAAGGACATTTGATTAATGCCCTCTACTCGTCTCTTAGCAAGTCTTAAAATTTCAGAGGAAAAATCTAAACCTATAATCCATTGAGCCTTCTCTTTAAGGTATTCAAAGAGAAGCCCTGTTCCGCACCCCAAGTCTAAAACGAGCCATGCCGAGTTAAAGTTTAAATGTTTTAAGGCCCTTTGCATTTTCACCTTCTGTTCCGACGAATACTGAACGTCGTATATTTCTGCTGTCTGATCGTATTCTAACATTACTCGTCGTTTATGTTTGAAAGCTTTCATATTTTCTTTCACAAATCTTATCTATACTGAAATTCCTCTAAAAATTTGAGATCATTGAATCCATCTAAGCCTGCGGTTATTATTCAAAATCCGACGGTTAAGGAAGCAGAAGCAGCTGTGAAGGAGGCACTAGTTAAGCGTAAATGCTTGATAATAGTTGGAAATTGCTGGGTTGAATATTCTGGCAGAGCCAGTTCCAAGCTGGAAAGTGGGGAACGCATTTTAATGGTTAAGGAGGATGGTTCATTATTAGTGCATAGATCCAAAGGTTATGAACCAGTAAACTGGCAACCGCCAGGATGCATTTTCCAAACTAAAATCGAGAACGATACACTGGTGGTTAAAGCCATTCGCAGAAAACCTCATGAGTGTGTAAAGGTGTTTTTCGACAAAATTTACATGGTGTCAGCACTTAGCTTAAAGGACGCAGGGGAGTTTTCGCTTTACGCTAGTGAAGAAGACATGCAAAGGGCGATACTTGCCGAGCCGCAGCTTGTTGAGGAAGGGTTCAAGCCAATCGCCTACGAAAAGAAGGTTAAGCCGGGGTTTGTGGATGTTTATGGCGTGGACTCAAACGGAAACTTTGTAGTGGTCGAAATTAAGCGGAAAACAGCTGGACGGGAAGCAGCACTCCAACTAGCCCGTTACGTTGAAGCTATAAGGGAAACGGTTAATCGCCCTGTGCGAGGAATCCTTGTCGCGCCAGGCTTAGCTAAAGGGGTGCAACGAATCCTTGAAACGTTAAATTTGAACTACAAAGCGCTAGATCCTAGGAAATGCGCCGAAATCTTGAGGCGTTCGAAAACCCGGAAGTTAGCAGAGTTTTTCCGGTGAAAATAAATGATTAAGAAGGTTAAGCCCTTAGCTTTTGACAGTTTCGGGGTACGTTCTATGGCTACTTACATTGAAACAAATGATGCACGAGTGTTAATAGACCCCGGAGTGGCTTTAGCACCTATCCGATATGGACTACCGCCACATAACTTGGAACTTCAAAGGATGGATGAATGTTGGGAAACAATAAAGCATTATGCTGTAGAGGCTGATGCATTGATAGTTACGCATTATCACTATGACCACCATGACCCAGCCAGTCAAGAAATTTATGAGAATAAGAATGTTTTCATTAAGCATCCAACTGAGAATATAAACAAAAGCCAGAGAGGAAGAGCCGCTTCCTTTCTAGAAGTTATAGAAGGACTACCGAAAAGATTGGAAATAGCTGACGGAAAAACCTTCCAGTTAGGCAAAACCACCTTAAGTTTTTCCGAAGCTGTATACCACGGAACAAACCCGCGACTAGGCTATGTCGTGGAGGTCAGTCTAAAACACGGAAACGAAACTCTTGTTTTCACGTCAGATGTTGAAGGTTCATCAATCCCAAAGCAGGTTCAGTTCATTTTAAGGGAAAACCCAAGCATACTTATTATTGACGGACCAATGACTTACATGCTTGGATTCCGCTATTCATATAAAAGCTTAGAAATTTCCAACCAAAATCTTGTTAGAGTGCTAAAGGAAACAAAACTTCATGATTTGATAATTGACCATCATCTTCTACGGGATTTGAAGTTTAAGGAGCGGATTAGCCCAGTTGTAGATGTCGCAGAAGAGTGTGGTGTGCGAGTTTTGACGGCGGCGGAGTATGATGGCAGAAAGGTTGAGATGCTTGAGGCATTGAGGAAGGAACTTTACGCTGAAAAGTTTAGATGCTAAGAGGATTGTTTTACTCCGTGGCTTTCGTGAACCAGCCGCTTTTTAACCAGATCTCTAACCTCATCGAGAAAACGTTCATCATGTTCCAAGTTTAAAAACTGTGCTCTTAACTCTTCAAATCCTTCAGGCATCTCTACTCTAATGGTTATAAAGGGTTTTCCCATAGCCATTTCAAACTCCTTCTTGGTCGCTTCATATTTTTCCTCCGGCTTTATTCTTCTCAACCTAAACCATTGCCTAATTTTTTCCATTAGTTATACACCAACCCATCCGAATCTAATAATTAAATAGAAAGCTGAAAAACTAAGTTGGACAATTGTTGTGATTAACCCTACCTTAGTGAATTCTTTGAAGTCTACCACTATTCCTTCTCGTTTCAATGCTCCAATAGCCATTATACAAACAGTTCCACTAAAAGGCGTAGCGGCTCCACCAAGATTTGTTCCCAAAACTAGTGCAGACCATATAGGAGTAAGGTTTGCTCCTTGAAAAACTTTAGAGCTAATGATGGGTGCAAAAGTTAAAGCGACAGCTATATTACTTACAACGGTGCTAGCAAGACCTGTGAAAAACAGCATTAAAACTGAAATGCTAAATGTGTTTTTCCCTGCAAACTGAAATATTGCTTCTGAAGCATCATTAATGATTTTAGTGCTTTCTAATCCGCTAACTATAAACATAAACCCAGCTATGAAAAACAGGGTTTCCCAGTCTAGCTCTTTAAAAATTTCAGCAGGGTCAATTTTGGTAAGGGCTAAAGCGAGGATGGCGCAGCCTAAGGCCACACCTTCCGGTCCAACTTGGAAGCTCTCTAAAGTTAAGAAGAAGAATATTAAAAGAAATAGGGTAAACAATGACTGATAGAATAGTTTCTTGTTTGTTATAGTTTCTAGTGGCTCGTATTCTGGAAGTGTCTTTTTTTCTCCAAGTCTCGATTTGAAAAGCAAGTAAAGTGTAAGTATAGTTAGTATCCATAACGCTATCTCGCATGGCGCTAAGTAGAGGATAAAGTCAGTGAAGCTCATTCCGGCTTCCATGCCTATTATCATGTTGCTCATAGACCCTATTAATGTGCTTGTTCCTCCAAGATTTATCATAATAGTGGATGAAAGAAAATAGGGAACAGGATCATAGTTCAGTAGTTTAGTTATTGTTGCGATGGCAGCTGCCATAAGTAGCATAGCCGTAGGGTCGCTTAAGAACATGGATACCAAAGCTGACACTATGCAAAGGAAGACAAAGAGTCTTTCCGGGCTTCCGCCAGAAAGCTTAATGGCATACAACGCTGCCACACGGAACAATCCACTCCGCTCAGCAATTTCAACAACAACCATAGTGCCGATGATTAGCATAAGAAGACGCATATCAACGAAGCCTAATACCTCCTCATAGCTGAAAACTTTATATTGGATCCCAAACCACGCCGTAAGCAACGCTCCGGTTAAAGCTGCAAGGGACATGGGGGCAAGTTCGGTGGTTGAGATTAGTATAGTTAGAACGTAAATGAGGATGAAGATGATAGTTGCCGAGTCCATGCTACTTCCCTTTATCTTTTTCAGCCAATTGTGAAAGACGTTCAGCTAACAAATCAGCCTTCTCTTCAATAATTTTGTAAAAGATCCGCCCAATGTCATATATGAGTATCAATATTAGCGCCAGTGCTATATAAGTCACAACTTTTGCAAGGAACTGTCCCATTTCCAATCCGGTTATTATCGGGGAGACAGCCGTCGTTATCAGGATGATAACTATGATGTAGATGAGTTCTCTCGCCGCCCGTTTAGGAGGTTTCTCCTCTTTTATGCCTAAACGCTTAACAATTATATCTATCACTATGTCAGCAATCACTAGTGAGTCAGCCAAGGCTCTTATAAGGAAAATTGCCGTAGTAATCATAGTTATTATCCACACGAAATGGCTGGCTTCCACATTAAGACCGGGAATAATTATACCGCTAACTGTTGGTGGAATTATAAAACCGATTATTAGAATAATAAAAGCTATTATTAAGCTCATGGTAATCCGCGGAAATCTGCGGCGAATCTCTTCCCCCATAGGTTTCATTAGGTTCCACCGAGCGGGTTTTAGAGTTAAATTTAGGCTTCAACATAGTCATTAAAACTGTGAAATGATGCAATCTGAAGCTAAACCATAGAAAATAATAGTTTATAAGACTTTTTGTTCCTAAACCTTCAGAATCCAAGTGAGGTGAACGCGTCTACTTTAAAATTTTTCGTAGGGTTCTCAGTTCTCTTTCAGAAAGCCAACCTTCCTCTCTGAGCTGTTCTAATCCTTCCTTAACCCTTCCGCGAAGGCTCTTAGTTCGTAAAATATTTGCCTTATTTCCAGCTTCATCTATTTCTCGTTTAAACACGGCGTTCTTTTCCATCAACAGCATAAACTTGTTAAGTAAAGAGGGGAAAGCCTTGGTTCTCGAGCGAATAAGCTGGCTGATTTTATCCTTGCCCAACATCCCTTTAAGTCTGATCGAGGAGCTCACAGGGTTTACTACGACTGGTGGGAAAGGAACATAACGTTTTTTGGATTCAGCTTGAAAACAAGCTAAATAAAAGGGCACATGAACCCGAATACATTTTCGACGTTTCTGGTTAAGACCAAGTTTTTCGAACAGCAACACTGTGGATTCTCGAAGTTTTACTAAAGAGTCAATTTTGTTAATTATTTCCGTGGTTAATTCCTCAAGCTGTTCCATTTCCTTATTGTAGATTTGGATTTTAGCGTCCCTTGAAGCTTCTATTTCCATTAAATCTTTTTCTATTTCGTTGATTTCAGCCTCACATTGAGACCGAATATTGAAAACTTCAATTTTCTTTTCGCTTTCTTTCTCGTTTATCATTTTTTCAGTTTCTTTGAATTCAGCCTCGATTTTAGCTAACTCTTCCTTGTTTTTCCTAAGTTCTTCTTTCCATTTCTCTTCGCCTACGTCGTCTTTATTGATTTGACAGGTTTTTATTTCGGCTTCGCATTGTTCAATTTTGTTTTGAAGTTGCTGTCGTTTTTTCTCCATTTTGACCCTTTTTTGCTGAAGCTGATAAAGTTGTTTTTCATATTCTTTGGAAACTCTGGTTATCTGTACGTCGTATTTTTGTCGTATTTTTTCCACTTTTTGTTTGATTACTCTTTTCTTCTTTTCAAGTTCTTCATCAAATTTTTCTTGTATTTCTTTGACTTTGTTACGTAAAGCCCGTATATAATCGCCTGTTGTGGTGCTGAGAAGTTTCATGGTTTTACAGAGGGTGTTTATTTCCTCAGTGAATAGACTTTTTAAGCATTGAAGCTCCTTTTTTATCGCGGCTACTTCATCTTCGTCGATAGTTGGTGAAAGCACAACCATTTCAGACGGAGGCGAGTCTATCTGTGTAGCTTCTGACATGAAATTGTTAAATTCGTTTAAGAATTCAGAGTTGGTTATAAGACCATCTATCGTTTTTTCTACTTCACCTTCAGGAACACGAAAATAGTTTAGGTTATCAGCTAAGAAAGCCATGTAAGTTTCTTTCGTTTTGGAGCTTCTTTCAAGGTTTTCGAGAAAGACTTTCACATTAGGAATGTTCTTATAAGTAAATGTGTGAAAGGCAAAACTTAACCCGTCTAGGAGTAGAGCAGTATCACCTAGGGGAATAATCCAGAAAGGATAACAAACCTCGGCGATAAACAACAATTTTTCAACTGGCTGTTTCGAGAACAGGCCGCCGCCTTTTTTCCTTTCCTTTTCGGCTAAGTAAAAAACAGCCGCCTTTTCCATTTCTCTAGTAAAAGGTTTCTTACGTTTCGAGGAGGGAACACTGAAGGGAACCAGAAATTCCATGAAATTGGATTGCAAGATTTTCACCATGTCTTGAGGCGGCTTCTTCTCACATTTTTAGAGGAAATCCTTTAAATGTGTTATGAAACACTCGTAACAAGCAAGAACCAAGATCTAGCTACTTTATTGAAATATAACTTTGAAATCGCCAACGGCTAACCTTAACTTAAGTTTATCCAGACTAGGCAAACAAAATGTTATTTAAGCTTAAAGGAAGTTAAATTTGAAACATTAATGAATAGCTGGAATCCCGAACGTGATAAAAGTGTCTGGAATGCAAAAGTCCCGCTCGAAGTTATTAGGTATTGTTGGGAAACCAAATGTTGGGAAATCCACTTTTTTTAGCGCTGCCACACTTGCTCCAGCTGAAATAGCTAACTATCCGTTTACTACCATTAAGCCAAACCGAGGAATAGGTTATGTTAGATCGCCCTGTGTGTGTGGAGAGTTTAATGTTAGGGATAACCCGGTTAATTCCATTTGTGTCGACGGAATTCGTCTGATACCGGTTGAGCTTATTGACTGCGCCGGGCTTGTTCCAGGAGCTTGGCAGGGAAGAGGGCTAGGGAACCAGTTCCTAGACGAGATACGTAAGGCGGATGCTCTAATCCATGTTATAGATGCATCGGGAGCTACTGATCTTGAGGGGAGAGTTCTTAAACCAGGTGCACATGACCCATTAGAAGATGTGAAGTTTCTCGAAGTTGAAATAACCATGTGGCTTGCAAACATACTAAAGCGAAACTGGTCGAAACTGGCAAGGACAATTGAATCCGGTGGAAAAGATCTTATTTCAACACTCGAGGAGAAACTAAGTGGACTTACAATAAAACGAGCCCATATCCTTGAAGCAATAAGGGCTACAGGGTTAAATCCGGATAAACCAGCAAGCTGGACAGAAAAAGAATTTCTAACATTTGTTGATGCCTTAAGACGAATAGCCAAGCCCACATTGATCGTTGCGAATAAAATAGATTTACCTTATGCAGAAGAAAATCTTCAAAGATTGAAAGAGTTAAACTATATGGTGGTGCCTTGCTGCGCAGAAGCCGAACTAGCGCTCCGTAGAGCCTCCGAGAAAGAGCTTATAACTTATACGCCTGGAAACTGCAATTTCACGATAAACGCCCCGGAAAAATTAACTCAAGCGCAGATTAAGGCTTTGGAAACCATAAGGGAGAAAATCCTTGTTAAACATGGGTCCACCGGAGTTCAACAAGCAATTAACACTGCATTCTTCAAACTCTTAAACATGATAGTTGTTTATCCGGTTGAAGACATCGAACATCTAACAGATCACGAGGGAAAAGTTTTACCAGACGCCTATCTAGTGCCCTACGGAACTACTGCCCGGGAGTTTGCTTATATGATACATACTGAATTAGGCGACACCTTCATTTACGCTGTAGAGGCAAGAGAGAAGAAAAGAATAGGGGAAAACTACATTCTAAAGGATAGAGACGTGATTTCAATTATCAGTGCGAAGAGAAGAGCATAAAACTCCTTTTATCAGCGACCAAAACGCCTCTTACGTCTTTGATAAGTCCTAACGGCCCTTAGAAGATCAATTTTTCGGAACTCTGGCCAGAACACATCTAGAAAGCAGAGTTCGCTATATGCGGATTGCCACAGGAGGAAGCCACTTAGACGCTCTTCGCCGGAAGTCCGGATGATGAGATCAGGATCTTGTTTAGGCAGGTAAGCTGTGTAAAGATGCTTTTCGAACACCTTCTCGGTTATGGCTTCTGGGGACATCTCGCCTCGATGGACCATTTCTGCTATCTTTTTGGCTGCGTCTACGATCTCAGCTCTTCCGCCATAGGCAATAGCAATATTCAAAAAGTGCTTGTCATAATTCCTTGTACTCTTCTCCACCTCAGCTATGAGCTTTTGGAGAGACCTTGGTAGAAGCCCTTTTCGCCCTATAACTCTTACGCGAACTTCGTTTTTATGAATACGTTCGTCTGAGAAAAGCTTCGAGAGCTTTTCTTCTAAGATTCGCATTATTTCTTTAACCTCGCGTTTTGGTCTATGGAAGTTTTCTGTGGAAAATGCATACAGCGTTACGGATTTAACCTTAAGATCAAAACACCATTCGAGAAGCTTCTCAACCTTCTCCGCGCCTTCTTTATGCCCCATCCAAGGGTTAAGTGCTTTTTTTAAGGCCCACCTTCGGTTTCCATCAAGGATTATAGCTATATGTTCGGGCTTTTCACCGTTTTTAATTTGGTGCCAAAGCCATTTTTCATAAAGCTTGTAAACGCCTATTGCCGAAAGGAAGCCTTTGAGCATTGTTTATTCCCAAACCTAGCATCGGTTAACGCATTAGCACAGGGGCATTCACGTTTCTGAGGTAATACCCGAACCGTTTCAATTAAAATTTTCTGAAGAAAGGACGTTACTTGTTTGGCGATTATGCTAACCTCTTTCGCGCTTAGCCTTTTTTGAATGCCAGCTGCCATGTTTGAAACATAGCAAATCGCAGCATAACACATCTCAAGTTCTCTTGCCAAAACCGCCTCTGGGAAACTTGTCATCCCTACAATGTCGCAACCCAAGTGGCGAAACATTTCAATTTCTGCTGGAGTTTCAAAACGTGGACCTTCGGTGCATATAAGAACTGCCATGTTTTGAACACGATTGTAGAGTTTCTCCGCGTTTTGTATCAGGAAACGCCGAGTTTGGGGACAATAGGGCTGAGAGAAGTCAATATGTGTAACTGGGGCTTCATCATAAAAGGTAAGCTTTCTGAATTTCGTAAAATCTATTAGGTCATGGGGAATTACTATATCACTAGGTTTGAACTTAACGTTTATGGCACCAACAGCGTTTGTTGCCAAGATTCTTTTCACGCCTAAAGAATATAGTGCGTAAATGTTAGCTCTAAAGTTTATTTTATGTGGTGGAATTGTATGATCAACACCGTGTCTAGGGAGAAAAGCCACCCTTCTTCCATGAAGTTTTGTTAGGAAAATTTTTGGAGGCATCCCATAAGGAGTTCCTATTCGGACTGTTTCAGCGTTTTTTACAAATTTTTCCAGCCCGGTTCCACCTATTATTGCTATCTCAGCTTTCTTCGCCAAATTCTTCAATTTGTTCTTCCTTCCTCTCGAAGAAGTCGTGGAAGGTTCGATAGATGACAAAAACTATTAGTATGGTAGCTATGGCTATCATTATGCCTATTACAGCAGAAAAGACTAGCCGTTCATAGCTTAGTTCCGGATTTTTAAGTATCTCTGATGTTTCAATGAATATTTGCCTAGACCATACCAGAACAGAAACTATTACTAGGGTTCGTAAAAGCCTAATATCTCTTTCAAAATACCATTTTACAGCCCTGCCAAATAACAGTACGCAAACTCCAACGATTATGAGGTCAATGGAACCCCCTATAAATCCACCAGTTATTGCTGGCAAAAGAGTTATCCATCCTTCAACGTTCGCTGGGGGAGTTTTTATCTCAGTCACTGCACCGTTCCATCCTAAAAAGATACCTATAACCACGCATATGAAAGCTGTGAGAGCTGAGAAATTGACAATCTGTACTGGTAAGGGAGGTGGAGAGTACTCTTTAATCCAACCGTAGAAAGCTTTGAAATAATCATCGATCCTAAAGCCTTTATAGAAGAAGTATACGCCTAACACGAGAAGAAAAGCTATCCAATAATAATACCAAAAACCGAAGATCAGAATAATGCTTAGAGTTATGAGTAACAGGCCTGGCAGCCCCAGTACTATACGGGAGTATCGAGGATGTTCTAAGAGAATTTTTAGGTATCGAGTGAATAATGCAGCTGTTTCTTCTATTGACTTGCTATGCCTTACAACTATTCGGCGAACTGATGAAACGGGGACTCGTGATTCGATTAGGGGAAGAACAGCTTCGTCTGAATAGCCATCCGTTACTAGGATAACTTCGTTTGCCCTGAATTTTTCTAGAACTTCGTTGAGTTCGGTGACGAGTTTACGATCAGCACTTATTCCGCCGAATTCTGAACCAGTAATTGTGGCTACTTGGAAAACTTCGTTTGATTTTCTTTCCCCGTAAAGGCGGTCATAAACTCTTATGCTTTCAAAAATTGCGTTAGCATCGGGTTCCTCTGGGTCCCGTAAGGCTAAGGCGATGGCTGCATTTAGGTTTTCATCTCTTCCTAAGATAGGAGTTTTTATTCCGGTCTTCTTACCTAAATCATCATCTCTGTCAACGCATAAAATAAGTATCCGTTTTTCCTCCCCTCCCGTGTTAGCCATCGAGTTTCGCCTTTACGTGTAAATGCGGGAGATTGACACTTTAATCTTATGTTTCAATCTTGATTAACCCTTTGATTGGCTTATACCACTTTCAGCAAGGATTTGAAATTCTTCCCAGCTAAGTTTTTCTCCGCGTTTGAGTTTTTCTTTCGCCTGCTCTATAAGTTTTTTACGTATTTCCAATTCATATTTCTGTTTCCGTTCGTTTTCAAGTTTGTACAGTTTCTCTTTAAGGCTTTTTATTTGGTTTTGGAGATTGACACATTTTTGGTGTAGGACCTGGGCTTGTTGCCGCAGTTTTAGATATTTCTGGTGCGCTGTTTGGGCTTCCCTTTTTAATATTTCGATTTTTCGAATTTTTTCAAGCATTTGTTGGTGAAGTTGTTGGCTTTTTTCCGCTGTCTCGATGAGTTTTTTATGACAATCATCGGCTTTTGTTTTTAACGTTTTTATTTCAGTTTGTAGCCCTAGGCGCTGTTGTTGAAGTTCTTGGATTTGTTTATGAAGAGCTAATTTAGTTTCTGTCAACCGAACTTTTTCTATTAATTGTTTTTCTTCTTCTAGGGTCGTTGGGGTTGTTTGGATTTTCCATTCTAGTTCGTCTAACTCCTTTTGGAGGGTTTTAAAGTTTCCCGATGGTTTTCTACGTTTTAATTCAGAAAGCTTTTTCTGTATTTCGGTTATTTTCTTTTTTCTTACAGCGATCTCCTTTTTCGCTGTTTCTCTTTTGTTTTTTAGCTCTTTTACCAGCTGGTTTATTTGATTTCTTTTCTGTCGAAGCGTTTTCGCTTCCTTTTTTATTGTTTTTATTTGGTTATTTATTTCATTTCTTTTTTGCGCCCATGTTTTTGCCTCGACGTTAAGCTGGTTTCTCTGGATTTTTATGGCGTTTAATTCTTTGGCTAGTTGGGTGATTTTTTGTTTTAGTTGCTCTTCATTCATATTTTTCGCCTAAATTGGCTCCATTGAAGAATCTGGGTTAGGAGGTTTTTTCCCTTTTCCGTTGTGAAAAGAGGTAAGTCCCAGTTTTCAATTAGTTTCCAGCGGACTATCTTTTGGTTGATCATTTGTTTAACGTAAGGTTCCCTGTAAATTAGAATCCCCCTTCTTTGCCAAGTAGGGGTTTTAGCCAAATTTATGCCTTCCTGAAATAAGAGTTGGTGAAGCTCCTTTGTTTTCAGTTTTTGGAGTTTCTTGGCTACATCAGCCGAGCCATACCCCTTTTTTCGTAGCATCCAGTAAGCATAGGCGTTATTATGATTACGCCAAAGGTCAGCTTGTCTCCAGTTCAAGTATTTGATCATATTTTCCTCATCAGGAGTTAATATTATCCTAGAGTCGAAGGCCGTTATCGCATCTTTACCGAAGACCGCTTTCACGGCGATGGAGAAAACGCTGGAAACCATCCCTGCTAGGACGGAGTTTATCTTTTCTACCCTACCTCGAAATGGAGCGTTTGCACCGAATAAAATGTTTAACTCATCACTCGCAACATAGATGAGTGATGGATTCATTCCGGATCGGAATACAGCTTTTGCCGATTTAACTAGGCACTGAGCAAGTCTACGGTCAAAAGGCTTTTCAGCGTTTAGCTTGTTTGTGAGTTTCCTGAACTTCCAACCATCTAGCCTCGCAAAAAAGTGGATGTTTGGTGGAACCTGAATGCTAGAGAAAGCTTCATTCTCACTTCCATAGTATGTTTCATTCAAGTATGACTCTTGCATCGACTGTTTTTGCTCCCTTTTCATAAACCATTATGGGGTTTAGGTCTAGTTCCTGGATTTCAGGATAATCCATCACAAGTTTGGATGTATTGATTAAGATCTGGATTATTGCTTGGATATCAGCTGGGGGCATGTTCCGATATCCCTTTAGGACTGGGTAGGCACGGATTTCCCTTATCATTTCTTCGGCTTCTTCTTTAGTTATTGGGGCTATTCTAAAGGCTACGTCTTTGAGGATTTCGACGAATATCCCGCCAAGTCCGAACATTAGGGTTTGCCCAAACTGAGGGTCTTTGATGGCACCCACTATCACTTCAGTTGAAGGAAGAGCCATTTCTTGAACTAAAACGCCCATTATTTTGGCGTTTGGCTTGTGTTTTTTAACATTTTCCAGAATTTTCTTGTAGGCTTTCCTGACTTCTTGTGAGGATTTTAGGTTCAGTATTACTCCGCCCACATCAAATTTGTGAATAACATCTGGAGAGACAATCTTTAAGACAGTAGGGTAGCCTATTTTTTCTGCGTATTCCACAGCTTCTCCAGGCGTTTTAGCTAACATGAATTTTGTGGTGGGAATTCCATATTCCATACATATAGTTTTAGCTTCGGGTTCGAGCAGAAACTTTCTTCCTTGTTTTCGGGCTTTGGCGATAATTTCTGAAACTTTGTTCACAACATCAAACTCCACAGCAATAGACTGTCTAATATGTTTCCATTTTTCACTTTAAACATTTCTCTTAAATAAAGAGAAAGAAAGTTTAGCCGTTTGGTTTTTGTTTTTCGTTAAAAAGGATATAATCTTTAAGAAAGTGAAGGATTTAAGCTTCTATTTTTCTTATTCTGGTTTCGATGAACTCTACCAGCTGTTCTTCAGTCATTTTCTCTTCTTCCTGTTGTTTTTGAAGTTGCTCTTTGATTGTTGCTAAAGTTTTATCTATATCTAAAGGTTTGATTATGTAAGCGTCGGCTCCTTTGTTTAGGGCTTCAATGGCATTTCGTAGTGATGGGTAGCCAGTGATGATTATCTTCCGCATTTTTGGCTTGTTAGTTTTCAACTTGCTTAAGAGTTCTGTTCCTTCCATGTCTGGAAGCCTTATATCGATTAAGGCGAGGTTGTAGAACTTCTTTTGAGATTTTTTTATGGCTTGTTTACCGTTTTCCGCCGTATCAACTATGTACCCTTTTTCGTCTAGAATAGCTTTAAGAACTTTACGTATGCTGGTGTCATCATCGACAATGAGTATTCTGGTTCTTTCTTCCAAGATTTTTCACCTCCCTTAGCTTTTTTAGTTTTAAGAGGTAAAATAACTGTGAAGCATGTTCCTTTACCAACCTCACTCTTAACCGTTATCCGTCCACCGTGAGCTTTGATGATGCGTTTACATATGGGTAGGCCTAAACCTATACCCTTAGCTTTTGTGGTGAATAAAGGCTTGAAGAGTTTACTCATGTTTCTCTTGGATATACCTATGCCAGTGTCGTGAAAGCTTATTTTCACAAGTTTTTTGGTTTTTTTCGAAGTTATTGTTAGGGTTCCACCGTTTGGCATGGCTTGAATGGCGTTTCGAATTATGTTGTGGAAAACTCGTTTTATCTGATTGACATCCACCGTGAATGTATGAGTACCTTTAGTTGCATTTACTACCTTAATGTTCCCTGGAATTTCGATTTCTGTAAGAACTTCTTTAACGATTTCCTTAACGTTGGCCTTTGATAGTTGAAGGTGTATTTCACGAGAGAAGTCTAGGAGGTCATTCACTATTTTATTTGCGTATTTGATGTCGTTCTCGATTATCTCAAACATTTCCTGCATCTTGTTGTCCATCTTACCAGCTAGCTTGAGCTTTAAGTAATAAACGGCGCCGCTTATTCCGGTGAGAGGATTGCGGAGGTCATGTCCAACACTGGCTGCAAGTTCGCCGATAATTGCTAGCCTATAAGCGTTCTTTAACTCCTTCTGCATTCGAAGCCTTTCAGTTATATCTCTAAAAATCGCCAAAATTGCGGGTTTGCCCCTGTATTGTATTAATGTGCTATTCACCTCAACGAAAATTTCACGCCCATCTTTTGTTAGAATTTTTATGGTGAACGGGTCTAGATGTTTAAGTTTTTTCTTGTAAGCTTTTTGTAACATGCCTTTAACTTGAGAGTGATAAGGCTCCGGAACATGACGAAGAACGGATTTTCCTATATACTCTTCTGCAGGACGCCTGGTTATTTCGGTCCAGCGTTTGTTTATAAAAACTATTTTTCCATTCTGGATAATTGCAATTCCATCCTGAGCATTTTCCACAACTGTTTCGTATTTTTTCTCAAGGTCTAACAGCTTTCTTGTTCGTTCCTTAACTTTAAGCTCAAGTTGTTCCGCATACTCCCGTACTTTTCTTTCAAGGCGTTTACGTTTAGTAATATCTTCGCATAACACGACTATGCTTTGGAGTTGTTTCTTCTCATCCAGAACTGGGAAGATGCGCAGGGCTAGGGAACATTTCTCCCTCCCTTTTCCATGCAATTTTGGAAAAGTGAATTCCTTCTCACAGAAAATAACTTTTCCTTCGTAAGCTTGTTTAAACTCTTCTATGAGATCTACCTTGATTACTCCATTCTTTTTGAAGACATCGATACGTCCAATAACATGGGAACGGTTAGGTATTCCGAAAATTTTGAGAGCTGCCTTGTTAACGTCGATGCAGACGCCATTTTTATCGAAGACCCATATTCCTATAGGGTTTTGTTCCATTATTCTAGTCACGAAGTCTCTGGCTGTTTGCAAATCGCTAATTAACCTAGCATTTTCAATAGCAACGGCAGCTTGGTGAAGGAAAAGCTCTAAAGGAGCTAAAGACTCGGAAGTTGGTTTTCGTCCATCCACAGGATCATCCACGCTTAGGATGCCCACTATGCGACCACCGGGTATCCACAAAGGTGCGTAAAGCATGTCTTGTGGATCCCAATCTACCATTTCTTCAGGAGGAATTCTACTTCGAACAACTCCGGTGGCGAATTTTTTCCTAACCCACGGGTCACTCCAAGGAAGATAGTAGAATTCGCCTATTTTGAAGCGTTCAAATTCTGGTCCGAAGCGCTCTCTCCAAACTTTCCCTGAGGGGCGATTTTTCCATAGGAATTCTATTTCTTCAGAGGTTAGCCCAGCGGTTACTATATGGTCTGGGCTGGGAACTTCAAGGTTTTCGTCTCTGACTGATATAACTACCCTTCTCCACCCTAATCCCCTTATGGCTTCGGCTATAACCTGAAGTCTTTTTCTGAGGTCAGCTGTTTGAATCATTTCGGCGCCACTTTTCATGAGCGCCATAAATTCTTTAGTTCGTTTTTGGAGTTGTTCTTCAATTAGAGATTGCTGAGTTACGTCGCGAACAACTTCGACAAGTAAATTTGGTTTTCCTTTTTCTTTTACTAGGGAAAAATCTATTTCAGCTGGGAAAATTTCGCCATTTTTGCGTAATCCTCGAATTCGGAGGGGAATATGAAAGCCTTTCCATTTCAAGATATTTTCTAGATGTTCTTTTACTTTCTTTCGGTCTTCAGGAACAATAAACTGGTAGAATTTCTGTCCAACACATTCCCTATGGGAAACACCGTGAAGTTTTAGGAACTGCTTGTTTGCTTTTCGGATTGAGCCGTCTATATCGTTTATTGTTAGGGCGTAAGGTATAACGTTAAAAGCCTTGCAAGGAACATTCATTCTAGAAAAACTTTTCCCAGCCAATCATTTCCTCTCCGATTTTTCGCTGACTAAAACTTTTAAGATAGATTGTACCGACGTCAATAGATCGGATGAAATTTCCATCGTTGAAACTCTAAATTTCATTAAAAGTTCTTTTGTTATTCGCCTTTCAATAAGTGAAGACCCTGAACCGAAAATTAGACGTATTCCTTCAATAAACTCTTCGAGTTTTTCAGGAATCTCATCCTTTTTGACCATTCTCCTTTTTTCTAGATGATAATAGATTGCCCGTCGTGGGGATTCTCCTAAAACCAGTAAGCCTTGATCTATGCACTTAAGCAAAATCTCTCTGAATTCATCCATACCGGGTTCAGTTTTATACTTATCTTTAGATAAGCGTAACATTTCAGAGTCACTCCAAAATAGACAGATTATTGAGTAAAGCTTTATGAATTTCAAATTCAGATTAAAGTTGGATTCCGAATTAAGATAATTTCAAAAGACTAATAACTCTAAGCATTCATTCATATAAAATTCTCAAAAGATTAACCATAAAAGGAGATGAAAATGTTGGAAGTTAAGAAAATAGCGGTTCTAGGAGCCGGGTTGATGGGACATGGAATATGCCAAGTGGCAGCCCAAGCCGGATATGAGGTAAACCTCCGGGATGTGAAGCAGGAGTTCTTAGACCGAGGGATGGAAATGATACGGCAAAGCCTCGACAAATTCCGAAGCAAGGGAGTTTTAACCGATGAGGAAGTTAAAGGAACCTTAAGCCGGATCCATCCAATGTTAGACTTAGAGAAAGCCGTGGCCGATGTGGACTTAGTTATTGAAGCTATACCTGAAATAGTGGAGTTAAAAAGGAAAACATTCCAAGAAGTCGACAGTTATGCACCGTCGCATACTATGATTGTCTCAAATACATCATCTATAAGCATAACAGAACTCGGTTCAGCGACCAACCGTCCTGAAAAAGTCTGTGGGATGCATTTTTTCAACCCGCCTCAACTGATGAAACTCGTAGAAATAATAAGGGGCACAAAAACTTCAGATGAAACTATACAAACGGTCACAGAAACTGCAAAGAAAATGGGTAAAGAAACAGTACTTGTAAAAAAGGATGTTCCAGGGTTCATAGTGAATCGCATACTGATTCCTGCGTTAAACGAAGCCATAGCGCTCTATTGGGAGGGGATAGCTAGCAGAGACGATATAGACAAAGCCGTAAAACTAGGCTTAAACTGGCCCATGGGACCACTAATGCTTCTGGACTATATAGGCATTGATACTGTTCTCTCTATAACAGAGGTACTTTCCCAAGATATCAACGTAAAGTTTCAAGCCCACACCGGGTTGAAGCAAATGGTTCGGGCAAGACTTTTAGGTAGAAAGACCGGAAAAGGGTTCTACGACTGGACAAAGAAGTGAACTCTAATGGTAGAGTTTAAATATATAATTTATGAAAAAGACGAAAGAGGCATAGCCATAATAACCTTAAACCGGCCCGAAGCCTTAAACGCCTTTGACAAAGTAGTCATAAACGAGGTTTTAACTGCGCTAAAGGACGCAGAAAAGGATGAAAAAGTTCGTGTAATAGTTCTTACTGGCACTGGGGAAAAGGCCTTCTCAGCTGGCGCTGACATTAAAGCAATGCAAGGGATGACGCCGCTTAGAGCTAGAGAACTCTCAATACTTGGAAATACCCTATGCAGAACCATTGAAGACTGTGGAAAACCTGTAATCGCTGCGATTAATGGGTACGCCCTTGGAGGAGGCTTAGAAGTCGCTATGGCCTGTGACCTACGCATAGCCTCCGAAAAAGCTAGAATGGGCCAAACAGAAATAAATATAGGTCTAATCCCAGGTTGGGGCGGAACCCAAAGGCTCACACGGCTTATTGGAAAAACAAGAGCTAAGGAACTTGTTTTCACTGGCAGGATTATTGATGCGAGGACAGCTGAGCAATGGGGTCTCGTGAACATGGTGTTTCCCGCTGAGGGTTTCATGGAACATGTAAGAAAGTTCGTGGCGGAACTAGCTGAAAAGGCGCCAGTTGCTCTTCAAATAGCCAAGTCTCTAATTAACAAAGGGGCAGATGTAGATTTAGAAGTAGCATTAACTTTAGAGCGAGAAGGATTTGCAGTAGTAGCCTCGACTGAGGATCTCCAAGAAGGAGTGTCAGCTTTTCTGGAAAAACGAAAACCCCAATTCAAAGGAAAATAAACGGCAAACGCTTCTAAAACCTTAACTTTTCTCCTATTTCTGGGTTTTAAGATTCTATTACAAAACCTATATGAAAGAGCAATAACAAAGGAAACATTTCAAAATCATTAAGAGAGGGAGAAGATTGCCACCTAAGCCGGAAACGCTTCTTCAAGATAAAGCAGGAAAACAAGTTCTTCTCTTAGGTAACGAAGCCATAGCCCGTGGCGTAATTGAGGCAGGAATAGGTATAGTTACAACCTATCCTGGAACGCCAGCTTCAGAAATAGGCGACACTGTTTCGAAACTGGCTTCCAAAGCTGGAATATACATGGAGTATTCTGTGAATGAGAAAGTTGCTGTTGAAGTAGCTGCTGGTGCGGCCGTATGTGGAGCCCGTGCTTTAACGGCAATGAAACATGTGGGCTTGAACGTGGCTGCAGATGCAGTTATGACGCTAGCTTACATTGGTGTTCGCGGTGGATACGTGATCGTTACGGCTGACGACCCCGAGTGCTATAGCTCTCAAAACGAACAAGATAACCGTCTTTATGCCCTACTCTCTAACTTACCATGCCTCGAACCTTCAAACCCACAAGAATGCAAAGACATGGTAAGATACGCAGTTCAAATTTCTGAAAAACTAGAACTTCCCGTGCTTCTAAGAACCGTTACTCGAGTAAGCCACACACGAGGCCCAGTGATATATGGCAGTATAGATAAGCCACGTTTAAAAGGTATGCTCAAACGGGATGTACAACGTTTTGTTGCTGTTCCACGCCACGCAAGACCCATGCATGACAGGCTTTTGGAAAAGGTTGAAAGAGCAAAGGAGATCAGCGAAAGCTCACCATACAACCGAGTTGTCCGTAAAGCCGATAACGGTAAAATTGGTATAATATCTTCCAGCGCAGCCTACAACTATGCTGTGGAAGCCACTGAACTCTTAGGGCTCAATGTTAGCTTGTTAAAGCTTGGAATGAGTCATCCTCTTCCGGAGGGAATAATTACTCAGTTTCTCGAGGAACATGAGAAGATCATAGTTGTTGAGGAACTTGAGCCTTACTTAGAGGTACAAGTCAAAGCTTTAGCTAAAGATTGTGTTCCAAAAGTTGAGATTTACGGGAAAATGAGAGGGCAGTATTTTCTGCGATCAAGCGAGTTTTCTACTCGTATAGTAGTTGAGGGACTAGCTAAAATAACGGGCTTGAAACTTCCAATAGACTTTATCAGCATAGAACAAAAGTACGAAGAAGTTTCTCAAACGCTGATTAGACGTTCGCCAGTTTTATGCGCCGGATGTCCCCACCGAGCTTCTTTTTATGTGCTTAAAAGGGCAACCAATGGTAAAGCTTTGTTTCCAACTGACATAGGTTGCTACGCGTTGGGGATTGCGCCGCCTCTTTCCGTTGGCGACTTATTGATATGTATGGGTGCAAGCATAGGAACGGCTGGTGGGGTAAGTAAAGCTACTGAGGTGGATACGATCGCTATTGTAGGGGACTCCACTTTCTTTCACGCTGGAATACCAGCTTTAGTGAACGCTGTTTATAATAACCATAAGTTTACATTGGTGGTGGTTGACAACTTAACTACAGCAATGACTGGGAACCAGCCCCATCCGGGCACGGGGAAAACGGGAATGGGGACCCATGGAAAACGGGTCGTAATTGAAGAAGTAGCCCGAGGATGCGGGGTTAGATTCGTAAAGGTGATTAATCCTTTCGAAGTAGAAGAAGCCATAAGAGCCGTTAAGGAGGCCCTTAGGACTTCCGGGGTTTCTGTAGTAGTGTTTAGGGCACCCTGTGCTTTACTTTTAGTTAGGGAGAAGAGACGCTTGGGCGAAAGGCTTGAATCTTGCTGGATTACGGAAGCCTGCAATAACTGTATGGCTTGTATAAAGCTTCTAGGATGCCCGGCTTTGGTGATAAAAAACGGAAATGTTACTATCAATGAGGCTTTATGCACCGGATGCGGGTTGTGTGCTCATGTTTGTCCATATAAGGCTATAAGACTTCCAGAATAAGGGTGAAAACTAAAATGAAGTCTTTTAACCTCTTACTGGCTGGAGTTGGTGGGCAGGGAATACTTTTAGCCGCTGAAATCCTTGGCACAGCGGCGGTTTATGAAGGATTAAATGTTCGAGTGAGCGAAGTTCATGGAGCTGCTCAACGGGGTGGAGCTGTTGTTTCCAACATTAGGATAGGGAAAAATGTCTTGGCGCCAACAATGGTTGAAGGAACAGCTGACGTGATTTTGGGGCTAGAACCCTTGGAAACTTTGAGGAACGTAAAGTTTGCCTCTGAAAAAACTTTAGTGCTCATGAATAGTGAAGTAATAACACCAACCGGAATATTCCTGAAAATAAGAGAAGTGAACCTTCCAAGCCTTGAAACAATAATTAGAAATATCAGGTTTTTCACTGACCGTATAATCGTAGTGGACGCGCTAGAACTAGCTCGAAAAGCTGGGAATGTTTTAACTCAGAACATAGTTCTAATTGGAGCTTTAGCCGCCACGGAGGAACTACCAATAAAAACTGGAACTTTGGAGGGAGCGATTAAAGAACTCGTTCCAACAAACTATATCGAGGTAAACTTAAGAGCTTTCAACTTAGGCTACGATTACGTCAAGTCTATGCGGTAACTGTCTTCTTTAGGACCCTCATTTTCTCTGCAGCATTTACATCCCTCACAGTTTTCATTTTCCTCGTTCGCTAAGATAGCCTTCAACAAATTGCAGAAAATTCGCATTTCTGAAACATCCACTATAGGAAGTTTTACGCCTTTTTCCACTTCGTGGGTTCGCTTATAATCAGGAAATCGAGCATAACAGACTTGACTGATAGGGAATTCCCTTGTTTTTATCTCGTGTTCAAAGGCTTTATCGTAAACTTCGAGGCATAGGAGATAACCATCTATCCAGTAGAGGCGGTTAACTCCGTAAGTCATGGCGCACCAAGCAATGTTGTTTACTGAACGTTTATCCACACTGAAAACTAAAATTTTCGTGGTTGGACGGATTTCTACATTCAAAGCTTTTACCTCTCAAAAGCTGTGTACAGAATCTTTTTTACTTTTTTCACGGTTTTTGGCCCAAGTCCATGCACGTTTTTCGCCCAGTTATCAACGTTTAACATCGCGTTCATTGGAGTTTGGTACGATTTAAGTATTGCTACAGCTTTCTCTCTCCCGATTTGAGGTAAACTTGCTACAAAGAATATTTGGGCATCAGCCAAGGTTTCAAACTTTTTAACCGGATGCACTACAACTCTTCTTTTCTCGACTAATTGTTCCTGTTTAGCGGCAGTATACAGGAAATCAACGGTTTCCTTATAAGATGTTGTGTGAACCATTGGGATTCCGTTTTTGGCTAGGGCAAACATGGCGCCCCAAACAGCTGAAGGTTGAATTCGGGTGAACTTGTAGATGATTGGTAGGTAGCCCTCAAGCAGAATTATAGGAGTGGGATAAATCTCCTTTAAAGTGAAAAGTTGTTCAAACAAATATCGTCTAGTGAGTGTATAAACGAAGTCCTTGACAGTTTTTCGTTCTACGGCACAAATGTCAGAAAGTACGTAATCGCCTTTTTGTAAAGCTCTGATTCGAACCTCAGCTCCAGTTTCCCTTAATCCCTTAACTATCTTTGGAGAAGCGCTTGCTTCTCGGCTGTCGACAACTATGACTGGTTGCTGTTCACCTCTTTTCCTATCATCAAGATATGGAATAAGCGTTTCAGTCCCTGACATCCCCTGGTCACAGCTTAAACTATTTAACTACTATACTATAAATTAATGCTTCAACAGTATAGTTTTCAACAGAAAATTGCAATAGTTGATAAAAAGGGGAAAAGGGCTGTCAGGGTCCTTTTTTGGTGATTTCTTTAACTACGCCAGCGGCGATTGTTGTACCCATGTCTCTTACGGCGAATCTTCCCAATTCAGGGAAATCGCTGTATGTTTCTATGGCTATGGGGCGTAGAGGTTCCATTCTCACTAATGCACCGTCTCCAGTTTTTAAGAAAGACGGCTTTTCTTCGACCACTTGTCCACTTCTTAGATCGATTTTCTTGAGTAGTTCGGTGAACCTACAGGCGACTTGTCCAGTGTGGTAATGCAGAACTGGCGTGTATCCAGCGGCTATAGCTGTCGGGTGGTAGATAACAACTATTTGCCCAATGAATTCTTTAGCTACTGTTGGTGGATTGTCAACATGTCCGCAAACGTCTCCTCGGCGTATATCCTTCTTAGATACCCCTCTAACATTGAAGCCAACGTTGTCGCCCGGTTCAGCCTTGGAAATTCTAGCGTGGTGAGTTTCAATGGATTTTACCTCGCCTTTTACGCCGGGCGGCATAAATATGACCTGGTCGCCTTCTTTCAGCACACCCGTTTCTACCCTGCCAACTGGGACTGTGCCAACACCAGTAATTGTGTAAACGTCTTGGACAGGTAATCGTAGCGGCTTTTCGATTGGTTTAGGCGGAAGTTCGAAAACATCGAGGGCTTCGATTAATGGTGGACCGTCATACCATGGCATTTTGTTGCTTTTTGTTACGAGGTTATCGCCTGTCCAGCCGGAAGTAGGCACGAATGGAATTTTTTCTACTTTGTAGCCGACCATTTTGAGCATTCTTGAGATTTCGTTCTTAATTTCTTCGTATCTCTCTTTGCCCCAGTTCACTGAGGGGTCATCCATTTTGTTTACAGCTACGGCTAACTGGTTAACGCCTAGAGTGTATGCGAGGAAAGCATGTTCCCTTGTTTGTCCGCCTGGTCCGATTCCGGCTTCGAATTCTCCTCTTTTGGCTGATACGAAGAGAATGGCAGCGTCTGCTTGGCTAGCACCAGTGATCATGTTTTTGACGAAGTCCCTGTGCCCGGGAGCGTCGATGATTGTGAAGAAGTATTTTTTGGTTTCGAATTTTAGGAATCGCAGGTCTATGGTTAGCCCTCTTTCCCGTTCTTCTTTTAGGCTGTCTAATATCCATGCGAACTTGAAGGTTTCCTTGCCAAGCTTCCTTGCTTCCTCTTCGTATTGCTTAATAGTTCTATCGTCAATAGCTCCGGCTAGATAGAGCAGATGTCCCATTGTTGTTGATTTTCCGTGGTCTACGTGCCCCATGATTACAAGGTTCAAGTGAGGTTTTTCTGGTCTACTCATTTTACATCCCTTTTTAGGTAAATCCCTACATTTTTAGTGAAATTCGTTTACAACAACTGTCCATTCCCTTATTTTAAGTTTTTGAAAGCCAAAAATTTGGAAATAGATATTAAAGCTGGAAAAGCTGAAAATACTTTGGATGTAGACCTTTATGCCGACAAACCTTCCAGCAGAAGCAAAAAGAAAATGGGACGAGATTTCGTTAACTCGAAATCCGCAGGAAAAGGTGCGTTTGCTGCAGGAATTTCTTAGTTTGGTTCCTAAACATAAGGGAACAGCTAAGCTTTGCGCCCAAGTGAAAAGGCAAATCGCTCTTCTTCGAAGGGAAATTGAGGAAAAAAGGCGGAAAAAAGCTGGAAGAGGCGGACCAAAATTTTTCATAGAAAAAGAGGGAGCCGCCCAAGTTGTGATTCTTGGATTAACCAAGATTGGACGGAGCAGTTTGTTGGCAGCGGTTACTAACGCTAAGGTTGAGGTTTCAGATTATCCTTTCACCACCCGGGAACCTGTTCCAGGGATGTTTACGTATGAGGATATACAGTTTCAGATGGTGGAGGCTCCAGCATTATTTGAAGGGGCTGCTGAGGGAAAAGGCTGGGGGCTTCAGACGTTAGCCTTGGCCCGAAATGCCGATGGACTCGTTTTAATGGTTGACTTGTCGCAGAACCCGATTGAACAGTTGAAGTGTATACTGAAGGAGTTGGAGCAAGCGCGGGTTCTTATTAGGAAACCTAAGGCGAAAATAGAGATCGAACGCAAGTTTATGGGAGCCGGACTACGAATCCTAGTGATAGGAAGGCTTATAAATTGCACCCTTAGTGAGGTGGAGGAATTACTACGAAGCTACAGAATTTCCAACGCCATAGTAAAGATCTACGGCGAAGCCACATTAGATGACATAGAAGACGCGATTTTCGAAAGCACGATCTACCGCCCAGCCATCATAGTTGCTAACAAACTAGACAAACCTCAAGCTGTGGAAAAATTAAAACTTTTACAAAAGTTTGTAGGCGACAAACTACCTGTCCTACCTGTATCATGCATAACAAGGCAGGGATTAAACACGATTGGAAAGAATCTCTTTAAAACCTTAAACATAATCCGCGTGTACACCAAAGAGCCAAGTCAAAAAAGGCCGTCTGAGAAGCCATTTATACTTAAGAAGGGTGCAACCGTAGCGGACCTAGCCCGACACATCCACAGTGACTTCAGCAAAAAATTTTCCTATGCAAAAATTTGGGCGGAACGCTTTGTCTTCAGCCCCAAAAAAGTTGGACCCACATTTCTTCTGGAAGACGGGGATGTAGTAGAGATTCATCTGCGTTAGGAAAAATCCTAATAGTTCATTGCAGAGGCAACTCATGTATAGGTTTCGGTGTGAAAATTGGTTTTATCAATCTCTCCGCAGCTTTCACGGTTTTGATTATCTATTTTCCATTATGCTTTTCTTTTACGAGTTACAGGTAAAATTTTAGCGGTTCGCTTGGGCGATTCTTTCCATTTCGTGTCGTTTGGAAACTCCGCGGCTTTTCATGTCATGGTTAGCTGCTAAGATTAGCTCTTCGGCTAGGCACTCTTCGATTGATCGCGGGTTTCCGATGGTTGCTTGCCTTGCACCTTCGCATAGGAATCTTAAGGCTAAGTCTACTCTCCGCTGGGGGGATATGTCCACGGAGAGATGGTAGACTATTCCGCCGTAGCTTATTCGTGTAGTGTCTTCGCATGGGGCTGAGTTTTCTACGGCTCGCACGAGCACTTCTATCGGGTTTCTACCGGTTCGTAAGTGAATTATTTCGAAGGCGTTTCGGACTATGCTTATTGCTCGGGCCTTTTTTCCAGCGTTTTTTCCTGGTCGCATAATGTTGTTAACAAGGCGTTCAACTATGTTTACTTCAGATTTTCCGAATTTTTTGTGTTCGTGTCTTCCCATAGTGTGGGGTATAACCAACGGTCGAAGGTTTATGTATCGCTTTAGTCCTGGGTCTCGGACTTCAATTCCTTGGAAGCTCCATTTTCCGAAAAGTTTTATTTCAGGCTTTTCCGCGGTTTTTTTAGTTTTTGTTTCGCTCAATCCAAGTTTCACCTTTGTTAACGCATTGGTTTCTGTTTCTTTCCCAAGACTAGCTCTTTAAGTGAAACTCCGTTTACTGTTATTACTTGCCACCTCACACCAGGGATGTCGCCCATGCTCCTTCCACGAGAGCCGCCTATACCGACGACTACCACTTCATCGTGTTCATCTACAACATTTAGGGCACCGTCCCCAGGTAAGAAGGCAGTTATTACCCTTCCGTTTTTGATTAATTGGACACGGACGCATTTTCGAATAGCGCTGTTTGGCTGTTTGCTTTCAACACCGACTTTCTCGAGGACTATGCCCCTCGCCATGGGTGCTCCTTGCAGAGGGTCAGCTTTGATGTCCAACCGCAGCATCCGACGTTTATAGTAAAGGCTACTCCAACGGAATTTTTTACGTTTAGCAGTTAGCTTTCGAGCCGCGAATTCACCTTTTGGAGATTTTGAACCCATGCTTGCTTTTCCTCTAGACTAACCTAAATCCATAATTCTCATATTTAAACGTAGAGAAACAGAAATAAATCCCACGATAGGCAAACGTGAGGTGATAAAGGAGGATTAATTCCATTGTGTGCTTGGCGACTGTTGAGAATGGAAGTTTACGACGCGTTCATGAATATGGCGATTGACGAAGCGATTTTAACTGCTATAATCGAAGGGGGAGCATCCAACACGTTACGTTTTTATCGTTGGAATCCCTCAGCTGTATCTATTGGACGTTTTCAGAGCATTCACAAGGAGGTGAATCTTCTGAGTTGCGGTATGTCAGGCGTAGATGTTGTTCGTAGAATAAGTGGCGGAGGAGCTGTTTATCATGACTACCGGAATGAAGTAACTTACAGCGTAATAGTTCGGAAGGCTGATTTAGGAGTTGAAGATGCTTCACAAGCCTATCAGAAAATATGCCAAGGCCTTATTGAAGCCGCGCAGACTTTAGGAGTGAAAGCCGAATTCAATGTAGGCGATTACAAACAGTGCCCAAACATTACTATAAACGGAAGGAAGTTTTCGGGGAGTGCCCAATGTCACAGAAAGGGTGCGTTATTACAGCACGGAACCTTCCTTGTAGATGTGGATTTGAAACGTATGTTCACATTTCTATTGGTGCCTTGGGCGGAAACTTGCTTAGAAGTTGTTAATGTGGCGCAAAATAAAATTACTTCAGTAAGGCGGGAAACTGGTAGAAAAATAGGCTTGGAGGAAGCTGAAGAAGCCCTAATTGAAGGATTTCGAAAGGCTTTAGACGTTGAATTGGTTGAAGGCGAACTGACGAAGTATGAGGAAGAGTTGGCGGATATTCTTCGACGGCGAAAGTTTGAAAGTTACGATTGGAACTTTCACGGTAAGACTTTGGAAAAAATGAGAGGAGATCACCGTTTAGAACAGTAAGTTTTTGTCTATCCAGTCGGGGAACCATTTATAATATTCTTGTGGTTTGGCTTTTCGCAATCCTTTGTAAGTGGCTTTTGCAAGGGTAATGATTCCTTTTCTATCTCTGTAAAGCTTTACCAAGCCTCTGTTTTCCAGGGAGGAAAGCAGAGCGTCGAGTTGTTCGTCTGTTATATTTAAAATTCTCTCCTTCATTTCTTCGCGGCTCATATATAATCCTGGGTTAACTCGGTAATCTTCAGCTAACATCCCCAATATGGAATCTTCGCTTATATCCGCTATTTTTGGTATTTCAGTTGTTGAGGTTGGTATTCCCAGCTTTGGATGTATCTGCCTTGGGGGCATTTTAAGCTCTTGTTTCATTGCTTTCAATCCTTGTCGAAAGAGCACCATTCGCATTACTTCGCTTGTTCCAGCGCCAATTTGGTTTACTTTGGAGTCACGCATAAAAGCGACTATTGGATAGAACTTCGTCCATCCGTCCCCACCCATTATCTGGCAGGCTGTGCTTAGGAGACGCTCATAAGCTTCAGATGAGTAAAGCTTAGCCACAGTTGCGTCTAGAATTGCCTCCTTATGTGTGTCGAGTAAGTAAGCTGCGTAGTAGACGAGTAGCCGTGAAGTGCGATATTGGGCTATCATATCTGCTATTTTGAATTGATTTACCTCAGCATTTATCGTCGGCATTCCAAACTGGATTCTTCTTTGTGCGTGTGCGACCGCGTATCGTATGCCCTCCCGCATGGGCCCTAGCATGCATGCGGCAAAAACCGTTCTTTCGAAGTTTAGTCCTGCAACCATGATTTTCCAACCGTCTCCCTCTTCGCCTATTCTGTTTTCCAAAGGAACTCGAACTTCGTTAAAGTCTAGGTATCCGTTTGGAAGCCCATCCCATCCACCTAGCTCGTTTATCCTCTCCACATTGAATCCAGACATGCCTTTTTCTATCATGAAGGCACTTAGATGGCGATACTTGGCTCTGTCTTCAGGTTTCTGGCTCGTTTTTGCATAGACCAGATAAAAGTCGGCTATTCCAGCGTTGGTTATGAATCTTTTTTTGCCGTTAATTACGTATTCGTTGCCTTCTCGTCGAGCGGTGG